>Ga0194110_10000567_pt1 | contig 47560 bp, 37 predicted proteins | sample TA2Kig1200mmetaG_FD_146192 | JGI IMG/M metagenome (GOLD analysis project Ga0194110, IMG submission 146192) | Freshwater microbial communities from Lake Tanganyika, Tanzania - TA2015032 Kigoma Deep Cast 1200m | ecosystem: Environmental > Aquatic > Freshwater > Lake | place: Tanzania: Lake...
AGTCGGTGACCCGAAGTCCCCCTTTGGAAAAGGGGGATTTAGGGGGATTTTAAGTAAAATCGGTATGTTATGATGTAAACTGGTTTTTTCTTAAGTTAGCGCCAATGCCCCCGAGGGGAGGGGGAATAAAGGAACTTTGCATGTCGGTCTTGAGGCTCTTGCAAAATTCTCCCTTGGTCCCGGAAAAGGGCGGCGGTTTTGAAAACGCTCTGCAGGAATCCAACCTCTTTCATGGTGCGCGGTGCGCACCCTACATGGCTGCCGGAACATCAGAGGATCTTAAGGGTGCGCAGCGCGCGCCATGATATTTCGATATTTTTGAAACCCTGACGTTGCCGCGGAAGTTTTGCAAGAAGCTCAGTCTGGATTCCACCGATCAGGGACAGGCGAGAACAGCAGAACCACGGACCGCGGTTGGGCCAGGTACGTCGGCCCCTCCACCAGGGCGGCCCGGTCCTCCCGGCAAATATCTTCGGGGGAGGGCAGAGCCGTGTCCAGGAGCCGCCGCCAGCCTCCGCCATCATTGTCGGGCAGTGGCGGCAACTCGAAGCTCAGCGCCTCCCAGTAAGCATTGCACAGGAGATGAAACACCCGGGTCCCGGTCAGGCTGACCGCGGTGGCCGCCAGACTGTGGGAGTCGGGAGCCCAGTCAGGCTCATGCAGCCTGACGCCGTGCCAGTCATATCTGGCCTGCGCCAGAAACTGGCTCAGGGTCAGGTCCTGCTCCAGGGAGGCTTTGTCGAAGTGCAACCGCAGCCGGATCAACTCCTTGACAAAGCGGTGCACGTCGGCGTGCCGGTCCAACAGGGTCCAGTCGAACCAGCTGAGGTCGTTATCCTGCCCGTAGGCGTTGTTGTTGCCCTGCTGGGTGCGCCGCACCTCATCGCCCATGAGCAGCATGGGGGTGCCGAAGGACAGCAGGGTCAGGGCCAGAAAGTTTTTCACCTGGCGGTTGCGCAGAGCCTCCACTTCCGGGTCGTCGGCGGGCCCTTCCACCCCGCAGTTCCAGCTCAGGTTGTGGTCGCTGCCGTCCCGGTTGTCCTCGCCGTTGGCCTCGTTGTGCTTGTGGTTATAGGACACCAGGTCGTTTAAGGTGAAGCCGTCGTGGCAGGTGACGAAATTGATGCTCTGCTCCACCTCCCGCTCCTTGTGCCGATACAGGTCGGGACTGGCGAGCAGACGATGCGCCAGGGAAACGACGGTATCGGGGTCCCCTTTGAGAAAAGCCCGGATGTCGTCCCGAAATCTGGCGTTCCACTCCTTCCAGGTGTCCCCCACGAAGCTCCCCACCTGGTAAAGCCCGGCCGCATCCCAGGCCTCGGCGATGAGCTTGGCGCCGGCCAGAATCGGCTCGGACTCGATATCCCACAGCACCGGGGGATTTTCCAGGGGCCGCCCCTGCTCATCCCGGGACAAAATGGACGCCAGATCGAAGCGGAAGCCGTCCACGTGCATCTCTTGCACCCAGTAGCGGAGGCTGTCCACAATGAGACGGCGCACCACCGCCTGATTGGCGTTCAGGGTGTTGCCGCAGCCGCTGTAATCGGCGTAGCGCGCCCGGTCAGTTTCCAGCAGATAATACACCTCATTGGCCAGGCCCCGGAAGCACAGGGTGGGGCCTTCGTGGTTTCCCTCGGCGGTATGATTGAAGACCACGTCCAGGATCACTTCGATGCCGGCCCGGTGCAGGGCCTTGACCAGATCCCGGAATTCGTCCAGTACGGCCAACGGGTCGTCCGGCCGGGAACTATAGCCCTGGTGGGGGGTGAAAAAAGACACCGGGGAGTACCCCCAATAGTTGACCAGTCCCGGAGGGGCGTCCTGGACGTCGAATTGAAAGACCGGGAGCAGTTCCACGGCAGTGACCCCCAGGTCTGTCAGGTACGGAATCTTCTCCATCAGACCGGCAAAGGCGCCGCGCTTCTCCGGGGCGACCCCCGAGCTGGGGTGTCTGGTGAACCCTCCCACATGCAGTTCGTAAATGATGGTTTGGGCGAAGGGCCGTCGGAGGGGCTCATCACCCTCCCAATCGTAGCGGCTCAGGTCGGCCACCACGCTCTTCATGGCGCTGGCGGTGTTTTCCCCAGGCCGACCGGCCAGGTCCCGGCGGTAACCCGGGGGGACTGCCACGGCCCGGCCGTAGGGGTCCAGGAGGACTTTTTCCGGATCAAATCGGGCGCCTCTCTCGGGCGCCCAGGGCCCCGCCACCCGGTAGCCGTAGAGCTGGCCGGCTTTCAGCCCGGGGACGAAGACGTGCCAGTAATGATAGGTCCGGTGTCGGTGGGGAGTAAGGGTGAGCACCCGTTCGGGCCGGGGGTCCTCCATCTCCCCGAACAGGAGCAACTCCACCCCGGTAGCCCCTTTGGCGAAGACGCTGAAGTTCACCCCTGCAGGAGAAACCGCGGCTCCTAATGGAAAGCTGCGTCCCGGCTCAGCACATCGTTTCATAAAATCGGTAACGTATTCATTGAGAGCGCGGAAAAGTTAATTCCCCCTCACCCTGACCCTCATCATGGACCTTCCCTTCTCCCCCTCCCCTGAGGGAAGGGGCTGGGGCGTGTGGGAGGGTGAGGGAATGAAGGCAGGTCCTTTACTTCCATATTCGCGAAACCACGGGATGATGCCCTTTTTTTCATAGGGTTCCCTGATGTTGCCGATATTTTAAGAGAATGTCGGCCGGGTTTTGCCGGGAAGGCTCCTCACCGACATCATGGCACATTCCCCTCAGAGGGGGGTAAGACCCATGGAACTGACGCTGCGGAGTGCGACCACGGTCAAAGGCAAGGCCCTGCCGCGGAAGATGTATCTCCTGCCGATTCTGGCCCTGGTGCTGGGCGCCGTGCTGGCGGCGGTCGTGGTGATGCACCATCACCGTCAGCTTGTGCTCCCTCCACCGGGGGCCCCGTTGTTTTCCCGGACCGACACCGGCGGGATTCCCACCTGTCTGGACCCCACCCCGGGCAATGCCATCGAGGTCCGGGGCGCGGAGTCCCCGCCGCCGGTCCTGGAGCGCCTGGCCCTCCTGGCCTCCCGCCGGTGCGCCTTCGGGCGTTGGTTCCACAGCGAACCGCGTCGCCGGGTGGCCCAAGCCTATCCGGAACTGCAACCCCGCTTTGCCCTCCTGGAGCAGTTGCACCAAGAACTGCACCGCGCCGCCCTGGTGGTGGAAACTTACCTGGCCCGAGGGGATCGGCCCTCCGCCGTCAGGCACCACCGCCAGAACACCTTGCCCATCCTGGAGCAGCTCATTCAGACCCTGGCCGCCTGTAAGGGCGACATCGACAGGGTCTGTTTAAGTGGAGAGAAGGACCTGGCCGCCTGTTCCCGGAAGTTTGAGGTTCTCTATCTCAACTTCGGCGGCGTCCTCTGCGGCCTGCAGCACTTTGATGAACGGGTCCGGGACCAGCTCCCCGTGCAGGCTTCCCCACCGAGCGCCCCTCTCAACGCCAAGCCCCTCAGTTCCCGTTGAGGCGGCCGCGGCGGCGCCCCGCCGCCGGGGCCTCACTTGAGAATTTCCTCCCGCCGGGAGAGGTTGGTCAGGGCCGCTTCCTTCAACCCTTGCTCCTCGCCCCGGAGCAGGTGCTCCACCACGGAAAACAGCTGGACGGCCGCAGCCTCATTGGGACGGAGCACATAATCGGCCCCGGCCTCGTAGAGTTCCAGCGTCCGGCTGAGGCTCTCCGCGGTGACGACGATCTTGGCCTGGGGGTTCAGGACCTTGATCTGACTGATGAGCTTCCGGTTGTCCGTTCCCACCAGGATGTCGTCGGTGATGGTGGAAATGATCACCTTGGCGTGTTCCAGGCCGGCGTGGTGCAGGGTCTGCATGTTGCTGATGTCGCCGTAGACCACCTTGACATGGCGCGACACCAGGCCGCTGTAGACCACGGGATTGAAGTCCACCACCACCAGTCTGCTTTTCATCTCCGGTTTGACGGTCTCGATTTCGGCCAGCCAGGAGCTGGCCACCCGGAAGAAACCCAGCAGGGCCACGTCCCGGCTCTCGTCCAGGCGGTCGTCTTCCACCTGCTCCCGGATGGGGCGGAAGCCCAGGCGTTCCACCACCTTGCCCAACACCTGCTGGAGGCCGTGGCTGTATTTGATCATGTAGGTGGAGGCGATGGAGGTGACCACGAACACGAAGATGATGAGGGTCATGATGTCCGGGCCGATATGGCCGCTGCGGGTGCCGATGACCGCAATTACCAGAGAGAATTCGCTGAGCTGGGACAGATTGATGGAGGTGAGCAGACTCACCCGGTTGCCGTTGCCCAGCCAGTAGAGCACGGGAAAGATGGACAGGAAGCGGGTGCTCATCAGAAACACGGCCAGCAGCAAGGCGAGGGCCATCAGGCCCAGGTTGTTCAACGGGTTGGGGATCACCATGCCCAGGGCCACGAAGAACAGGGTGATGAAGAAGTCCCGGATGTTGATGATTTTGCCGATGATGTCCAGGTTGTAGGGAAAGGTGGAGATGGCCACGCCGGCAATGAGGGCCCCCATCTCCATGGACAGCCCCAGGCGGTCGGCGGCGCCGGCCACCAGGAAACACCACCCCAGGGAGGCCACCAGCACCAGTTCCGGCAGCTTGGCGATCCTCTTAAAGAGGTAGCCCAGCCCGTACTTGCTCATCAGCAGGCTGATCACCACCAGGAATGCCCCCTTGGCAAAGGACCAGAGGATCACCAGAACCTGCGGATCGGCCAGGTTGGGCTGCAGTCCCAGCAGGACGATGGCCCAGAGGTCCTGAAAAATCAGGATGCCCAGAGTGAGCCGGCCGGCCAGGGTGCCCAGTTCGAATTTTTCATAGAGCAGCTTGACCACGATGGTGGTGCTGCTGATGGCCAGACAGGCTGCCAGGTAAAGCAGATCATAGCGGCCGCCCACCACTTTGACGCCCAGGATGTAATATTCACAGGGACAGGTGGCCTGGATGGTGAATCCCAGCAGAAAGAAAAACCCCAGCCCCATGGCGGCGCACATGATAAATTGGGAGGTCCCCGAAATGATGAGGGACTTTCCCGATTCCCGGACCTTCTTCAGGTTCAGTTCCAGGCCGATCATGAACAACAGCAGAATCAAGCCGATTTCCGCGATGGTGTCGATGTCGGCCTTGTTTTCCACCCAGGAGAAGCCGATCTGGGGGCCGATGATGACCCCGCCGACGATGTAAGCCAGGATCAGCGGCTGCTTCAGCAAAATGGCCAGGACGCCCACAATGGTGGCCACCAGAATGCTGATGCTGATGCTGGCCAGCAGCGTATGCTGCCCGCCGCCTTCCGCGGCCCACGCCGGGTCCGGACCGAGCAGGCAGAAAACCAGCAGGAGGCCCATACCCAGCAGAGGCCGCCGGCCGCGGGAGCCGGAAGCCTCCTCGGGCCGGACAGGCGCAACCTTCCTATACCGATGTTTGCATCCCATATTGAACCTTTCCTGACGACCGGTCGTGCAATCCTGTCGCCGTTGGGTTGACGGACAAAAGGCGCCGCAGATACCGGGATAAATCGGGTTCCCGAACCTTGCCGGGAAGGTTTTTGCCGTGAAAAACTCCTGGTGCAGGCGGAGCAGGGCCGCCCCGCCGGTCACGGCGCGTGCGCCAGCAGTTCCCGGGCCGCCAGATGCAGGAGCGCCCAGACGGCGTCCAGATGCCAACAGCGCTCCAGATGGGCGGGCACGGTGAAGGAGACCTGGGCCGGCAGCTCCTCGTCCGCCAGCCAGAGAATCACCCCAACCCGCAGCCCCGGATAGACCTCCAGACTATAGGCCCCGTCGCCGTCGCGGCCTTTGATGCCTCCCAGCCGGGCGGCGGCGGCCTGAAACCCGGTGAGGTCCCGGCCGAAGCGGGCCTCCAGAGGACCCTGGGGCAAGCCGTGGGGGCCCCTGAAGAAGATGGCGCCGCCGGGCAGTTGCAGGGGGCTGACCGGATGCCCCAGGGCGGCGGGGTCCACCTCCAGCAGGTACAGGAGAGCGGTGAGGCAGACGTGAAAGCCGGGATCGGCGTCGGACCCGTCGGTGAAGGCGATGCTGCGCCGGGCCGGTTCCACCAGCAGAGTGCGGCCGAAATGGGGGAGCAGGTAACCCGGCCCGCTCAGGACCACACCGGTGCGCCGGACCACCTCTTCCGTCCCGCGGGCCGCCAGCTCGTTCCAAAAGGTCTCGTTGACCTCCCGGCAGTGTTCGTATGGCATGGCCTTTCCATTCTGCTTAGAAAAGTTCCTTATCCCCCTCTCCCCCGATGGGGGAGAGGGCTGGGGTGAGGGGGAGAACTTTTCATGCTTTGCGGGTGGGCCTCAGGCCCATGAGTAACTGCTTCGAAAAGTTTTTTGTAGGGTGCGCACTGCGCACCGTAAGGATGCTTAACTTTTCATAATTTATGGGTGGGCCAAAGGCTCATGAGGAACTGCCTTGAAAAGTTCTTGGTGGCGCCGGCATCTTGCCGGTGCAGCGCACAGGCTGGAAGCCTATGCCACCAAAGGCGGCGGGCAGAGACGCCCGCCCCACCGGCCTTTTCATGTGTTACGGGTGGGCCAACGGCCCATGAGGGACTTCTATGAAAAGTTCCTTTATTCCCCCTCCCCTCATGGGAGGGGGCGGGGGAATTTTTCATGCTTTGCGGGTGAGCCCTAGGCTCATGAGTAACTGTCTGGAAAATTCTGTAGCGGGGGCGGGGAAGCCGCCCCTCCCCTGCCCCGATCCTTTCACGATTTCCCGGGGCGCCCAAGATTTTTGAGCAACCGGTTGAACTTTCCCACAATTGCCTTTACACTTTAATCCGGTTTTCCAACTGGGAGCCGCGGGCGGCTTCTTCTTCCCCGGGGCCCCTGCCCGCCCGTCGCCGGGAGGCGCCGCCCCAGGGAAGGGCCCTCTGCGGCGCAGACTGACGGGGCGCTCATCCCCCCGCATATTGTGGCATAATTCAGGCAGACTTCACAATCATCATTCTCCCGCGGCATCCCTGAACCTTCCTCAGGCGGGAGCAGCGCCGGGGCCGCCGGCGCCTCATCCGGGGAGTTCACTTATTCTATGGAAAAATTTTTTTATCCGCAAAGTTTAGCCGTGGTGGGCGTCTCCGAAAACCCCTACAACCTGGCCCGGGGCATCGTGGACAATCTGGTCCGGGCCGGCTACCAGGGCGACATCTTTCCGGTGGGGCCCCGGGGAGGCTCCACCCACGGCTTCTCCATTCTCCCCCACCTGCGGGAGTTGCCGCAACCCGTCGATCTGGCGGTGGTCCTCACCCCGGCCCGCTTCGTGCCCCAGGTGGTGGCTGATTGCGGCGAACTGGGCATCACCCGGGTGGTGGTGGAGTCGGGCGGCTTCTCCGAGTTGGGGGAGCAGGGCCGGGCCCTGGAGGACGAGATCCGGGCCCTCATCCAGGAATACGGCATCAGGCTGGTGGGCCCCAACGGGTTGGGGACCATGAACCTGGAGATCGGCCTGGCCCTGCCGTTCTCCCAGATCCCCGCCTTTCCGCGCCCGGGAGGCCTTTCGGTCGTCTCCCAGAGCGGCGGCGTGGGCATGCACCTCATCGCCTGGATGACCCGGGAGGGGCTGGGGCTGAACAAATTCTTGAGCCTCGGGAACAAAATGGACGTGGCCGAGAACGAAACCCTGGCCTATCTGCTCCAGGACCCGGGCACCCAGGCCGTGTACCTCTACCTGGAGGGTCTGGAGGAGGGCCGGGAGTTGATGGCCCTGGCCCAGCAATCCCAGAAGCCCGTCTTTATTCAGCTTCCCAACGTGGGGCCGGAGACTTCGGCCATCGCCTGGTCCCACACCGCCTCCCTGGCCTCGGACGAACGGGTCATCGACGCCGCCTGCAAGCAGGCCGGCATGGTGCGCCTAAAAAGCCAGGCCGAGTTTTTGGTGGCCGCCAAGATGGTGGGCCGGCCGCCGGTCCGGGGCAACCGGGTCGTCATCCTCTCCCGCAGCGGCGGCGAGGCGGTGATCGGCGCCTATGCCTGCCGGCAGTGGGGCTTCAAGCTGCCCCCCCTGCCCCAGGGCCTGGCCGCCCTCATCCATGAGCGCTCCCGCTCGGGCATCATCAAACCCACCAATCCCGTGGACCTGGGCGATATCTTCGACTTCACCGTGTACTGCGAGGTCATGGAAGCCCTGTGTCGGGACCCGGAGGTGGACGCGGTGGTCCTCAACTACGGCCCGGTGTATGAACCGGAGCGGGAAGAGGCCCGCAAGATGGCCAAGGTCTTGATCGACCTGGCCGAAGAGGCGCACAAGCCGCTGGCCATCAGCATCTGCGCCAGCCTGGAGGAGGAGTCCTACTTCCGGGACGAACTGGGGCTGCCGGTTTTCCGCTTTCCCGGCGAGGCGGTGCGGGCCCTGGCCTACAGCCGGACCTGGGCGGCGCGGCCGGAGGTCATGCTGGGCCGCAAATCGCCCCGCTTCCACCTGGAACGGGTGGCCGCGCTGTTGGCCCACACGCCCACCGGTTTTCTCTCCCTGCCCGACGCCCTGTCGCTGCTGCCCCTGCTGGGCGTGCCGGTGCCGGGCTGGCAGACCGCCGCCTCCCTGGAGGAGTGCCTGGCGGCGGCCCGGGACCTGGGCTATCCCGTCTGTCTCAAACTCTGTGCCGCCTCCCTGATCCACAAGACCGAAGCCGGCGGGGTCCAGCTCAACCTCCTGAATCCCAAGGACCTTACCGCGGCTTACGCTCACCTGGAGGCCCTCGCCCAAAACGTCCTGCCCCTGGGCGAGCCCTGGGAAGTGCTGGTCATGTCCCAGGTCCAGGAAGGGGAGGAGGTCATCCTGGGGGCCCGCCGGGATCACGCCTTCGGGCCGGTGGTGGCCTTCGGCGCCGGCGGCATCTGGACGGAGGTCGTTGAGGACGTGGCTTTACGGGTGGCGCCCATCAGCGCCGAAGAAGCCCGCCGCCAGATTCTGGAAACCAAAATCGGCCAGATCCTCCGGGGTGTCCGGGGCAAACCCCCCGCCGACCTGGACGCCCTGAGCCGGGTCCTCACCGCCCTCTCCCAACTGATGATGGCCTTCCCCCAGGTCCAGGAAGTGGATCTCAACCCGGTGCGGGCCTTCCTGGGCAGCCGGGGCATCCTGGCCCTGGACGCCCGGGTCAAGGTGGCCCCGGTGAAGATGGGGCGGGGGTCAAGTCCCCACGAGGACCAGACGGAATAAGTGCGCCGGGGGAGGAAGGGCCGCGGCGTGCCCGATAATTTATGGCGCCACGCCTGGTGCTGCCAGGGTGACCGTTACTTTTATAACAGGCTGTAACAACTCATGCTTTTCCTGACCACGCTCTTGGTGGGGCTGGGCGCCGGCGGCTTCGGCGGCCTGGTGGGCCTGGGCGGCGGCGTGGTGATGATCCCGCTGATGATGCGCTTTGCGGCTTTGCATCAACATCAGGCCCACGGCACCAGCCTCATGGCCCTGGTCTTCACGGGGGCTGCGGGGGCCGCCACCTATTACCTGGAAGGCTCCGTGGACGCGGCGGCCGCCGCCTGCCTGGCCGCCACCGCCATGCTCACCGCGCCCCTGGGGGCGCTTTTCGCCAACCGCCTCTCAGAGAAACGACTGAAAGGCTGCTTCGGCGTCTTCATCATCGTAGTGGCCTGGATTCTGTTGGCCAAACCATATTTTGCCCTGTTCGCCACCCCCACCGCCGGCTGGAGCCGCGTCCTCATCCTGTTGGCCAGCGGCCTGGGGGCCGGGTTTCTCTCGGGCATGATGGGCGTCGGCGGCGGTTCGATCATGGTGCCGGCCATGGTGCTCCTGGCGGGCTTCGGCCAGCACGGCGCCCAGGGCACCTCCCTGTTGGCCATGGTGCCCGCCGGCGCGGTGGGGGCCGTCACCCACGCCCGTCTGGGCAACGTGGTGACCCCGCTGCTCCCCGGCCTCATCCCCGGCATCATCGTGGGCACCTGTCTGGGGGGCATCCTGGCCCACCTCCTGTCCGAAGGGGCGCTCCGGATCATCTTTGCGGTGATCCTCACCTGGCAGGGAATCAGGGATGTACGCCGCGCCGCCGCCATGGAGCAGTGACCTGAGCCGCTGCTTTGCCGCCGGCAACTACTTCGGCGCTCTGAATATTTCCTGATTGATTCCCGTTTCCAGACGGATTACCATGTACCCATCTTATCACCATCTCAACAAGGGGGTCGCGGTTGCCATGAACGGAGGGAAACGAATGATTGACAAATCGCGCATCCGGCTCTGTCTGGTCTGCCTGGCGGCTTTGGTGCTGGTGGCCCCGGCGCTGGCCGCCAAGGCCAAAAAGGTGGACCTGAACACCGCCACCCAGGCGGAGCTGGAGGCCCTCAAAGGGGTGGGGCCGGCCACCGCACAGAAAATCATCGCCGCCCGGCCGTACAAATCGGTGGATGACCTGGGCAAGGCCGGCATCCCCGCCAAGACCGTCAAGGAGATCAAGCCCCTGGTGACGGTGAGCGCCGCTCCCAAGGAGCCCGCCAAGAAGGAGGCCAAGCCGGCGGAGAAGGCGGCCAAGCCCGAAGCCGCCAAAAAGCCGGATGCGGCCAAGAAACCCGAGGCCGCCAAGAAACCTGAAGCCCCGGCCAAGCCCGTGGACCTGAACACCGCCACCCAGGCCGAGCTGGAGGCCCTCAAAGGGGTGGGGCCGGCCACCGCCCAGAAAATCATCGCCGCCCGGCCGTACAAATCGGTGGATGACCTGGCCAAGGCCGGCATCCCCGCCAAAACCGTGGAGCAGCTTAAGCCCCTGGTCACCGTAGGCCCCGCCCCCAAGGCGCCGGAGAAACCCGCCGCCAAACCCGAAACCGCCAAAAAGCCTGAAGCCCCGGTCAAGCCCGTGGACCTGAACTCCGCCACCCAGGCTGAACTGGAGGCCCTCAAAGGGGTGGGTCCGGCCACCGCCAAGAAAATCATCGCCGCCCGGCCGTACAAATCGGTGGATGACCTGGCCAAGGCCGGCATCCCCGCCAAAACCGTGGAACAGCTTAAGCCCCTGGTCACCGTAGGCCCAGCCCCCAAGGCCCCACCGGCAGTGGCGGCAAAACCGAAAAAGGAAGCCCCCCCGGCGGAAGAGCCCAAAAAAGCTCCTGAGCCCGCCGCCAAGGAAGAGCCCCAGGTGGAAAAGAAGCCGGAAGCCAAAACCCCCAAGCTGGCTCCCGGGGAGAAGGTCAACCTCAACACCGCCACCCAGGAGAAGCTGGAGGCCCTCCCGGAAATCGGGCCCGTGAGAGCCCAGGCCATCATCGAGGGGCGGCCGTATCAGAAGATTGAAGACGTCATGAAGGTGAAGGGCATCAAGGAAGGGATTTTCAATATCATCAAGGACCATATCACTGTGGATTAAGCCGTCCCACCGGGCCGGGGGGCCGTTTTCCCCGCACCCGACTTATTGTCTCGACCAGGCGAATCCCCCAACAGGAGGTGCGGTTATGAAACGTGTGCTGGCAATATGCTGTGGGTTGCTCTTCCTGGCTTCGGCGGCCTTTGCCGCGGCGGTCAAGACCTACCAGGTGACGGGGCCGGTGCTGGAACTGACGGACGACAAGATCGCCGTCCAGAAGGGCAAGGACCGCTGGGAACTGGCCCGGAACCAGGACACCAAGGTCACCGGCGACCTTAAGGTGGGCGCCAAGGTCACCATTCAGTACCGGATGATCGCCACTGAAGTGGAAGTGAAGGACGCCAAGAAGAAAGAAGAGCCCAAAAAAGAAGGGAAAAAGAAGAAATAAGCTGTTCCCTGGGGGACCGCCGTCCCCCGGGGTCCGGCCTGGGGTTGCCGAGAGCGGCAGATTTCCCGGGAGGAGCAAAGATGTTAGTGGGGTGAGGGCCGGGGGAGCGGCGGCTCCCGTGGCACAGGGGTCTCGCCTGTGATTCCCTCCTCCACAGCAAACTTGTCAGGACAGTTGCTCATGGTCCTGCGGCCCACCCGCAAAGCATTAAAAATTCCCCCTCCCCCTAGCCCCCTCCCACGAGGGGAGGCGGAATAAAGGAACTTTTACCGTGAAAATCCCGGTTCTGTAGGGGGGGGGTTGAAACGCGCCCCTGCAAAAGGTTTTTCATGCTCGGGGGTGGCCCCGTTGGGGCCATGAGCATTTCATAACAACAAGGGAGGGTATCCCGCCCGCCGGGGCCTTCAGCCATGGGGCGGTGAAAAGAGCGCCACCTCCACGGGCGTCTCCCAGGTGAGCCAGGGATTGTGCTCTTCCAGGTGGCGGAGGCGCTTTTCCAGGTAGCGCACCTTGGCCTGCAGGTTCGGATCCTCCGGATTTTCCGTGAGGGCCTGGCTCGCCTCCCGGTGCACCACCCGCAGTTCCAGGTATTCCCGCTCCACGGCCTGCACCTTCTGCTTCACCAGTCGATATTCCGCCATTTCCCCGGCTTCATCATAGAACCACATGCTCATGGTGTGTTCTCCTTTTTCTCTTGGGAATGGCCGGCTTCAGCCGCGGCCAGGGCTTCCAGGGTCAGGTGCAGGAGGCGGGCATGAACCTCCGCGGCCGCACCTGAGGCCTCTAAATGTCTGAGCTGCGGACCCCGGAAGCTGTGGTAGTGCGCCGCCACCCGCTCCAGGTAGTCGGGGGCCTCGCTCACCTGGCGCGCCTCCCCCCGGGCCTGGGTGCGCCGGCGGCGGGCCTCCTCCGGGGGCAGGGTGAGGATGACGACCAGGTCCGGCTCCGGGGCTAAATTTCGGTGGGCCGCCAGGATGGCTCCGGGGTCCAGCCCCAGTGCCCCCTGGTAGGCCGCAGAAGAGTGATAGTAGCGGTCGGCGATAACCACCCGCCCCTGTTCGAGGGCCGGGATAATCACCCGGGCCGTATGCTCCCGGCGGTCGGCCATAAACAGGTCGAGCTCCGCGGACGGGCTCAGGCGACGCTCGGGCCCGGCCAGGTAGTCCCGCAAAATCCGGCCGGTGGGACCGTCCGAGGGCTCCCGGGTCAGAACCACCCGGTAGCTTCGGGACTCCAGGGCCTCGGCCAACAGACGGGCCTGGGTGGTCTTGCCGGCCCCGTCGATGCCTTCGATGACGACGAAAAACCCCCGTCCCACGGGCGGCCGCTACCAGACTTCCGGGAAGGCCGCGTTGTCGTACAGGTACTCCATCTTCTCCTTGTGTCCCAACTCCATGTTGGCCATTTTCTCCAGGAAGGCCTTGGCTTCTCCCGGCGGCTGCAGGCTGGCCAGACGCTGATAGAAGCGATAGCTGCCCTCCTCCCGCTTCATGGCCACCACCAGCGCCTCCTTGGGGGAGAGGTCGTCGGTAATGGCCGGAGTCTGCATGATTTCGGCCAGATGCACGTCCTGGGCCTGGCCCACCAGGGGACAGCCGCCCGGCGTCAGACATTGGCGGAGAAAGTCTTTGTGCTCCAATTCCTCCTTGGCCAGGAACTGGAAGGTCTCCTTGGTCTCCGGGTGCTTTACCAGGTCGGCCATGCGCTGATAGAAGTCGTGGCTCAACTGCTCCTGCTGGATGGCCTGTTCGATCAGGGCTCTCAATTCTGCGTCCATGGTTCTTCCTTTATTACAAAGTTGGTGTCTTTATGGCCCCGCCTCCGGAAGAAGGCGCCAGGCGCCAGGTTCTGGGTTTTGGGTTTTGGGATTACTGCTGTGCGACGGAGGACACCCGGGGGCGGGTGTCCTATATTTCCGAGACAACCTGTAGGGCGGGAAAGCGAAGCGCATCCCGCCGTTGCCCTTACTTCTTTTTCCCCCGGTTCTGCGGGGGCGCCTCCTCTTTGGGCAGGTGGCGGCGGTAGGCGCCGGTGGCCTTGCTCAATTTGGCGGTGGCCACGTTGTAGTTGTAAAGGGTCAGCAGGAAGTCCCCCCGGGCGGCGCCGTATTTCTCGAAGGCCTGGAAAATGTCCTCCATGGCCCCCAGGCCCATGTCGAAGTTGCTGAAGGCCGTCACCAGCCAGCGGCGGGCGCTGACGTAGGCCTTTTCCAGGCCCTGACAGCTTCGGGAGGTCTCCTGCACCTTGCCGTAAGCCTGGGCCACCTCCACGGGGATGCCCATGAGGGCCGTTTTTTCGTTGTGTCTCAGCTTGTCCAGTTCGGCCTGGGCCTGGCGGATCCTGGCCTTGGTGATGCCGAAGTCGAAGCCCCACTTCATCCCCAATACGGGCAGGCCGTACGCCTGGTTGAAGACGTCGTTGATATAGGGGTCCCGGGTGGTTTCCCGCCCCGGGGCACCGGCCACGGCCCCGATCACCGCCAGGAAGAAGGAGGGATACTGGTCGGCCCGGGCGGCGTCCACCAGCAGTTGGCGGGCCACCAGGCCTTCCTTGAGCTGGGTGAACTCGGGCCGCAGCTCCAGGGCCAGGCGCACGTAATGGTCCAGCTTGTAGGGGGCGCCCTCCGGCTTGGGCAGCTCCGGAGGCACGCTGAAATCCTGCCCGGGGCCATAGCCGATAAGGGCCTTCAAGGCGGCATAGGCCACCTTGGCCCCTTCTTCGGTTTCGGCGGCGAATTTTTCCAGATTGCCTTCGTAGAACGACAGCCGATGTCGGTCGGTTTCTTTAACGCTGGCGGAGCCGATGCGCAGGAGCTTGTCGATGCGGCCGCGGGTGTCGCTCAGATAGGTGCGGGCCTCCTTCACCGCCTCCCGGCCCTGCTGCGCCAGCACCAGGCCATAGTAGGCTTCGGCCACCCGGAGTATGACCTCCCCCCGCTTGGCTTCCACGCCGGCTTCCTGCACCAGCACGTTCTTGCCCGCGGCCTGCTCCCGCAGCTGGATCTTGCCGAAGGTGTAAAGGGGCTGATAGACGCCGAAATCCAGGCGCCCGAAGACGTTGAGACCGTGCAGGCGGTTGCTGGGGTAGGGATAGACGATCTGGTTCTGCCGGATGATGGGCCGTTTGGCGTTGGGCACCACGCCGAAGGTGGCCGCGGTTTCCATCTGCGGGTAATAATAGCCCTGCACCTCGGCCTGCTGTTCCCTGGCCAGGGTGACGTCGCTCTGTCCGGCCTTGACCTCGGGGCTGAACTTGAGGGCCATGGCAGTGAGCTGCTCCAGGGTAAGGACCGGCGTCTTGGCCACAGCCGTCCCGGCTCCCCCCAGCACGGCGGCGATGACGAGCATTCCCCAGAATCCCTTGTGCCGCACCATCACTTTCTCCTTTCCTGCCGCCGGAGCGCAAGCGGGGAGGGCCCCCCCGGCCCCGGCCGTAATCCCCATGGGTTCATTTTAGCAAGGCTCCCTGAGATGTCCATCCTTTTTCCCGGAACGACGGCTGCTTCCCCGGGCGGAAATCCCTGGCCCGCAGCGCCGGATTCGGGTTATATATATCTCCATCAATTGCCGAATATTAACCTGAGCGCCGGGTGTGACGAGGTGTTGCCGGTCGGCTAAAGAACTGATCCATGAGGTCGGAGGCGGCGGAGAGGCCGTAAGATCCCCAAACAGAGCTTGGGAACGGTAAACAAAACTATCACCAGCCCCCTGGCCCCCTCCCCTCCCGAACACTTCTCCGAATAGCGAGGTTTTCATGCAGCGCATTCTGGTTACCGGCGGAGCCGGTTTTATCGGCTCCCACGTCGCCGACGCCCTGGTGGCCCGGGGCCACGAAGTGGCCGTGCTGGACAATCTCAGCACCGGGCGCCGGGAATTCGTGCCGGCTGCTGCGCCCTTCTTCCCGCTGGACATCAAGGAAGAAGCCGCCGCCCACCTCATCCGGGAGTGGCGGCCCCAGGTCATCATCCACCATGCCGCCCAGATGAGCGTGCAGGTGTCCGTGGCTCATCCCGAACTGGACGCCCGGGAGAACATCCTGGGTTCCCTCAATCTTTTCGAGGCCGCGGCTCGGGCCGGGGTGGCCAAAATCATCTTCGCCTCCACCGGCGGGGCCATCTACGGTGATGAGGCGCCGCTGCCGGCCCGGGAAACGACCATACCCCAGCCGGAATGCCCCTACGGTATCGCCAAGCTGGCGGTGGAGCACTATCTCCACTTCTACCACCGGGAGCACGGCATCATCCCCATCTCCCTGCGCTACGCCAACGTTTACGGCCCCCGGCAGAACGGCCAGGGCGAGGCCGGGGTGGTGGCCATTTTCATCGAGAAATTCCTGGCCGACCAGCAGGGCGTCATCAACGGCGACGGCCTCCAGACCCGGGACTTCGTCTTCGTGGAGGACATTGTGGCGGCCAACCTGCTGGCCCTGGACTATCCCGCCCCGGGCGTCTTCAATATCGGCACCGGCCGGGAAACGGACATCCTCACCATCTACCGCCTGCTGCAGCGGTGCTGCGGCTCCCCCCGGGGGCCGGTGTACGGCCCTGCCAAGCCCGGCGAGCAGCGGCGCAGCTCCCTGGACGCCACCCTGGCCCGGGACCGGCTGGGCTGGCGCCCCCGGGTCTCCCTGGAGGACGGCCTGGCCCGGACTCTGGCCGCCTTTCAGGCCGGAATTTGAAGAGAACAGCCTGATAAAGCTCACTTTTGACTTTATCCCCCTGTTTATCGAGGGTTATATTATATGTTGATATTCAACCTCCACCACACCATCCGAGGGGACGGCAGTGGCAGCAGAGCAGCCCATGATTGAGGTTCAGGACCTCACCAAATTTTACGGCCCCACGCTGGCCATCGACCGGCTCACCTTCGCGGTGGAGCCCGGCGAGATCGTCGGTTTTCTCGGGCCCAACGCCGCGGGCAAAACCACCACCTTAAAGATTTTAGCCGGTTTTCTGGCTCCCACCTCCGGGTCCGCGGCGGTGAACGGCCACGATTGTCTCACCGCTTCCCTGCAGGCCAGGGCTTCGCTGGGTTACCTCCCGGAGACCGCCCCCCTCTACCCGGACCTCACCGTTACCCAGTTCCTGCGCTTTGCGGCCCGGGCCAAGGGGGTGGACCCCAAGGCCGAGTCCGGGGAAATTGACCGAATCATCGAGGACTGCGGCCTGACCGAGGTGCGCCACACCCTCAACGCCTCCCTTTCCAAGGGGTTCCGCCAGCGGCTGGGGTTGGCCCAGGCCCTGCTGGGCAGCCCGCCCCTGCTGATTTTGGACGAGCCCACCATCGGCCTGGACCCCTCCCAGATCGTGGAGATCCGCCAGCTCATCAAGGAGTTGGCCGGAGCCCACACCGTCATCCTGAGCAGCCACATCCTGCCGGAGGTGAGCATGCTCTGTGAGCGGGTCATCATCATCAACCACGGCCGCATCGTGGCCAGCGACACCCCCCAGAACCTCTCCCGGCAGATGAGCCGGGGCAGCCGCATCGCCCTGGGGGTCAGGGGGCCGGAGCCGGAGGTGGCCGCGGCGCTGCAGGGGGTCTCCGGCGTCCGCACGGTGGCGGCCCAGGGTGACGGGCGCTACCTGGTGGAGGCCGGCGACCTGGAGCTCCGCCCCCTGCTGGCCCGCCTGGTGGTGGAAAAAGGCTGGGACCTCCTGGAGTTGAAGGCCCAGGAGTTCACCCTGGAAGACGTCTTCCTCAACCTGGTCACCGAAGAGGAGGCGGACGCACCATGACCGGCGCCCTGGCCATGCTCCGCAAGGAACTCATCGTCTATTTCACCACCCCCATCTTCTATCTCACCGGGTTCTTTTTCCTGGCCCTGGGGGGCTTTTTCTTTTACACCAGCGCGGCCTATTACAGCATGGTGAGTCTCACCGCGGCGCAGCAGCCCCAATATGCGGCCATGCTCAACGCGGTGCAGATGATTTTCCGGCCCCTGTTCAGCACCCTGGCCATCATCTTCATTATGATGGTGCCCCTGCTCACCATGCGCCTGTTGGCCGAGGAGAAGCGCTCCGGCACCGCGGAGCTGCTGTTCACCTACCCCCTGTCCGACTGGGCGGTGATCATCGGCAAATATCTGGCCAGCCTCATCGTGTACCTCATTTTCCTGGCCTGCACCCTGGTCTATCCGGTGTTTTTCAGCTTCCTGGGCAAACTGGACTGGGGACCGGTGTTATCGGGCTACCTGGGGCTCATTTTGCTGGGGGGGGCCTGCCTGGCCCTGGGGCTCTTCGCTTCCAGCCTCACGGAAAACCAGATCATCGCCGCGGTGGCCGCCTTCGCCATGCTGCTGCTCTTCTGGCTCATCGGCTGGCAGCAGGAGGTGGGTTCGCCGGGCGCCGGCTTCTTCGGGGCCATCTCCCTGCTGGACCATTTCGAAAACCTGCTCAAGGGCGTCATCGACACCCGGGACCTGGTCTATTTCCTGAGCTTCATCTTCTTCTTCCTCTTCTTGACCAAGAGGCAGTTGGAATCCCGCCGCTGGAGAGCCTGACGTGAACCCGGCAGACACCGTCAAAAAACGCAAATGGGTCTGGAGCGCCAGCTCCCTGGCGGCCATCGTCCTGGTGCTGGGCATCCTGGTCTTCATCGGTCTCCTGTCCCAGCAGTTCTCCCTGCGCTGGGACCTCACCGGGGACCGGAGCCAGTCCCTCACCGCAATCACCCAGGCCTTGCTGCGGCAGGTGGAAAAACCCCTGGTCCTCACCGCCTTTTTCCCGCCCGCGGAGGAAGCCCGCCGCAAAGGGCGCGACCTCCTCCAGCTTTACGCCCGGTTCAACAAAAACATCACCTTCACCATCGTGGACCCGGACCGCCGGCCGGACAAGGCCCGGAGCGCCGGCTACCGCTTTCCCGGCAACGTGCTGCTGGAATACGAGGGCCGCCGGCAGATGGCCGACCGGACCGAGGAGGAGGCCCTGAGCGAGGCCCTGCGCAAGGTCCTGAAGACCGAGCGGAAGAAGGTCTATTTCCTCACCGGGCACGGCGAGCGCTCCCTGGACGAGGGCCGCGGCCCCGGCCTGCAGACGGCCCGCCGGGCCCTGGCCAACGAGGGCTTTGAGGTGGCCCCCTTAAGTCTGTTGGAGAAGGGCGACGTCCCCCAGGACGCCTCCGTCCTGGTCATCGCCGCGCCCCTGAAGGCTCTTTTCCCCCAGGAAATCACCGCGCTCCGGACCTACCTGCAGCAGGGCGGGCGGCTGCTGGTGATGCTGGAGCCCTATCAGGACGGGGGCCTGAAGGAGTTCCTGGCCGCCTACGGGGTGGAGTTGGACGACGGCATGATCCTGGACCAGAACCGCGTCAGCCAGTCCCTGGGCGCCAGCGCGGTCATGCCCCTGGTGGTGCAGTACGGCGCCCATCCCATCACCCGGGACTTCACCAACGTGGTCACCCTCTATCCCCTGGCCCGTCCCCTGTTCATCAAGAAGGATGTCCAGGGCCTGGCCCCCCTCCCCCTGGCCACCACCACCCCCACCTCCTGGGTGAAATCGGGCAAGGACTGGCACAAGGAAAGAAAGGCCGCCTTCGACCCCGACACCGACAAGAAGGGCCCCTTCCACCTGGCCCTGCTGGTGGAAATCAAGGGCGGCCGGCCGGGGCCCCAGGAGCCGGCGGGAAAGGATAAGCCCCAGGGCGCCGGGAAAGATGACCGGAAAGGCGTTCTGGCGGTCTTCGGGGACGTGGACTTCGCGGCCAACGCCTACTTCAACCTCTCCATGAACGGCGACTTTTTCCTCAACACCATCAACTTCCTGGCCGAAGAAGAGAAGCAGATCGTCATCCGCAAGGACGACCGGAAGCCCCAGCCCCTGCTGTTGGGCCGGGCCCAGGCCTGGGCTCTGGTTCTGGTCTGCCTCGTCCTCATGCCCCTGGCCATGCTGGCGGCCGGCATCCGGGCCTACGTGCGGCGGAGGGCGCGGCGATGATGAGCCCCCGGCGCCTCCTCCCCCTCCTTCTGGTGCTGGCGGTCCTGGCCGGGGCCTACTTTGTGACGAGCTGGCGCCTGGACCTCAAGGACCGGGAACAGCAGGAATCCCGGAAGCTCTTCCATTTTCAGGAAACGGATATCACCGAGGTGGTCCTCCAGAAAGGCCCCGAGGCCATACACCTGGTGAAGGAAGGGAACGACTGGCGCCTCACCAAGCCCCTGGCGGACCGGGCCGACCCCGTCACCCTCAACTCCATGGTGTCCCTCCTGGCCGGACTGTCCCGGGAGCGGGAGTTGGGCGAAGAGAAAAACCTGGCCGCCTACGGTCTGGACAAGCCCGCCTTTATCGTGGAGTTCACCGCCAAGGGCGCCAAGCACCGGGTGGCGTTCGGCTCCCGCACCCCCGGCGACCAGGGCTACTATGCCCTCAAGGACCAGGACGCCCAGGTGCTCATCATCAGCGCCGCCTCCCAGCAGACCCTGGACCGTCCCCTGAAGGACCTCCGGGAAAAGACCCTGCTGGCCTTCTCCCTGGACCAGGTGAAAGGGCTGAAGTTTAAGGTGGGCGCGGCGGCGGTGGAGTTGAAAAAGACCGGCCCCGCCACCTGGACCTGGGTGGGGAAGGAAAAGGTGAAGATCCGCGCCGACCGGGTGGAGGCCCTGATCCGCACCCTGCACCTGTCCAGGGCCAAAGATTTTGTGGAGGACGCGCCCAAGGACCTGAAGCCTTATGGCCTGGACCCCAAAAGTGCCGGGGAGGTGGCGGTCATCCTGGAAAAAAGCCGGGAAGCGCTGCTCCTGGGCGGCCGCAAGAACGGCGACGTCTATGCCCGCCGGGGGGCCGCCGGGCCCGTGGTGTTGGTGGAGAAGACTCTCCCGGAAAAGCTGCAGCAGAGCGTCGGGACCTTGGAGGACCGGCGCTTGTGGAGCGGCGAGTTGGCCCAGGTGGGGCAGGTCTCCTTTGGTTCCCCGGACAAGCTGTGGAAGACCCGGAAAGAGAAAGATTTCTGGAACTTCACCGGCCCGGCGCAGGAAACCTTCAAACATCCCGCAGTCAGGCTGGAGGCCGCGCTCCTCACCGTGCAGCGGCTGGAGTACGAGAAGCTCCTCCCCGCCGGGGCCGCCCCGGAGAAGGCCGCCTATCTCCTGGAACTGGCCGACGCGGCCGGCAAGCCACTCTTTCGTCTGGAAGAAGCCGCCCGCCCGGAACGGGGCAAGGTGGAGGTGCGCGTCACTGTGGGCGGCAAGACGGAGCGGGCCGTCATCCCCCAGGGCGCCTACGAGCAGGCCCAGACCATCCTGAAGCAACTCACCGCTCCGCCCCAGGCCGGCAAGGCCGGACCGGGAAGGCGGCCATAGAGGAGGGAGGGCGGAGGATTAGATTTTAGGTTTTAGGTTTTAGGGGTTAGGGGTTAGGTTTGAGGTCTGGGGATTTGGGGTCGGGAATGTGGGTTTGGGATTCTGAGGCTGCGCCGGGAGCCGGAAGCACGCTGGTGGCGCCGGCGTCCCGCCGGTGACACCCCAAAAAACCGACACGAACGGAGGAGGCCCCGAATTCTTCAGGTTCTTAATGCTACTGCGTTCAGTAGTCCAAAAGCCCTTTCATTTTCCCCCCTTTGGTAAAGGGGGGTCAGGGGGGATTTGTCAGTATTTGTTGAGGGTTAATCAATAATTCCACGTAGTAGGATTAAGCTCTCGCTTGGGCGCCCTGCTGTAACAATATTCCCAGAACCCAGAACCTAAAACCTAAAACCTAAAACCTGACACCTGACACCTGGCCCCTGACTGACCAGTAATTTCCCGTCACCGAGGTTGCAACATGCGCATTTTGCTCACCAATGACGACGGCATTTATGCCCCCGGTCTGGTCGCGCTCCACCGGGAGCTGCGCCTGCTGGGTGAGGTGGCCGTCATCGCGCCCGAGAGCGAACAGAGCGCCGTAGGGCACGCCATCAGCCTGAGTCATCCCCTGCGCGTCAAAGAAGTGTCCCTGGACGGGGGTCTGCACGGCTGGGCCGTGAACGGCACCCCCGCGGATTGCGTCAAGATCGCCCTGGCCGAAATCCTGCCCCACACCCCGGACCTGGTGGTCTCCGGCATCAACCTGGGTCCCAACGTGGGCATCAACGTGCTCTATTCCGGCACCGTCTCCGCGGCCACCGAGGCCGCCATCATGGGCGTGCGGGGGGTGGCCGTGTCTCTCAATACCTATAAGAACGCCGACTTTGTCAGCGCCGCCCGCCTCTTTGTCGAGATCCTGCCCCGGCTGCAAAGCTGGTCCGCCTGGCCGCCCAGCGTCTGCCTCAACGTCAACCTGCCCGCCCTGCCCCGCCAGGCGGTCCGGGGCGTCAAGGTGGCGCGCCAGGACACGCATACCCTGGTGGAACGCTTCGAACGCCGGGTGGACCCCCGGGAGCACGTCTACTACTGGCTGGCGGGCATCAACCAGCGCCGCCGGCCCGACCCCGAAACTGACTCCGGCGCCCTGGAGGACGGCTTCGTCACCATCACCCCCATCCACCCGGACCTGACCCATTATCCCAGTCTGGCCAATCTCCTCACCTGCCCCTGGGACTGAAGAGGACTGCCGGCTCAACGCCGCCACCGCTCCAGACCGACATCGGGGAAATTGCGCCCGGCGGTCTCATGCGGATTTCGCTTGGCAGGGGCAGGTTTCAACCCCGCCCCTACACGTGTTATCCGAAGGGTTTGTTTCCTTGCAAACGGAATCCGGTCTCAAGCTGCCCGAGAGATGGCAAGGCCTGAGGGCCTTCTGCATGGAGAAATCGCCGGGGCTCTTGCCAAGAGGCGCTCAATCAGGGAAACTTACCGGCTAAGCGGCTGTCATTCCGGTTATGAAAAATGCACACTGCGCAGGTGAGGGGGGCGCCCTGGGCCCCCGGTCCCTCACTGCCGACAAATCTCCTGAGGATTATGCCCAAAGCGCTGCTTATCGTAGAGTCCCCCACCAAGGCCCGCACCCTGCAAAAATATCTGGGCGCGGACTTTGAGGTGCGCTCCACCAAGGGTCACATCATCGATCTTCCCAAAAACGAGCTGGGCGTGGACGTGGCCAAGGATTTTGCGCCCAAGTACGTCACCATCGTGGGGCGGAACAAGGTCATCCAGGAATTGAAAAAGGCTGCGGCCGGCGTGGCCGACATCTATCTCGGGCCGGACCCGGACCGGGAGGGTGAGGCCATCGCCTGGCACATCGCCCAGGCCCTGGGGGAGAAGAACCACCGCTTTCACCGGGTGCTTTTCAACGAACTCACCAAGAAGGCCATCCTCGAGGCCCTCAAGGCGCCGGCGCCCCTGGACCGGCCCCGCTATGAATCCCAGCAGGCCCGGCGCATCCTGGACCGCCTGGTGGGCTACCAGATCAGCCCGCTGTTGTGGCAGAAGGTGAAGTCGGGCCTCAGCGCCGGGCGGGTGCAGTCCGTGGCCCTGCGCCTGGTGTGCGACCGGGAGAAGGCCATCCTGGCCTTCGTGCCCCAGGAATACTGGACCCTGGACGCCTGCCTGGAGGGCTCATGTCCGCCCGTCTTCCGGGCCCGGTTGGCCCGCCGGGGGAAAAAGGCCCTCAAGCCCGAAAACATTATGGAAGTGGAGGCCATTCTGGACGCCCTGGAAGAGCAAAGCTTCCGGGTGACCAAGGTGGAAAAGAAGCCCCTGAAACGGGCTCCCGCCCCCCCTTTCATCACCAGTACCCTGCAGATGGAGTCCAGCCGGCGCTTGCGCTTCACGCCCAAGCGCACCATGCGTCTGGCCCAGCAGCTCTACGAGGGGGTGGATCTGGGAGACGAGGGCCCCGTGGGGCTCATCACCTACATGCGCACCGATTCCCCCCGGGTCTCGGGAGAGGCCGTGAACATGGTGCGCAGTTTTATTGCCAAGGAGTTCGGGGAGGCTTATCTTCCCGCCCGCCCGCCGTTTTACAAGAGCCCCAAAGGGGCCCAGGAAGCCCACGAAGGCATCCGTCCAACGGACGTCAACCGGCGGCCCGGGGATCTCAAGGCCTTCCTGGGCAAGGAGGACCTGGCCCTCTACGACCTGATCTGGCGTCGCTTCGTGGCCTCCCAAATGTCCCCGGCGATCTACCAGCAGACCGCCGTGGACATCGAGGCCGGGGACTACACCTTCCGGGCCACGGCCTCGGTGTTGGATTTCCCCGGCTTCACCGTCCTCTATCAGGAGTCCGGAGAGGTGGAGGAGAAAGAGGAAGGGGACCGGCTGCCGCCTCTCACGGTGGGGGAGATACTCACCCTCAGAGACTTCGATCCGCAGCAGCACTTCACCAAGCCCCCACCCCGCTTCACCGAGGCGAGCCTCATCAAGGAGCTGGAGGCTCAGGGCATCGGCCGGCCCAGCACCTACGCCACCATCCTCACCAATCTGCAGGAGCGTCGCTACGTGCTCAAGGAAAGGGTGGGGCTGCGCCCCACAGAATTGGGGCTGGTTGTGAACGACCTGCTGGTGGAGAGTTTCCCCGACATCCTGGATCCCCAGTTCACTGCCCGCCTGGAGGGTGACCTGGACCGCATCGCCGAAGGTGAAACCCCCTGGCAGCAGGTGCTCCGGGATTTTTATGAGCCTTTTCAACGGGATCTGACGTCCGCCCGGGAAGGCATGCGCCGGGTGAAGAGCGTTTCTTCCAGCCTTACCTGTCCCCTGTGCCAGGCGGATCTCCTGGTGCGCTTCGGCCGCAACGGCGAGTTCGTGGGCTGTTCGGCCTATCCGCGCTGCAAATTCACCAGCAATTTCACCCGGGAGGCGGACGGCCGCCTGGTCCTGGAAGAAAAAAAGCCCGAAACCTCGGACTTTCCCTGCCCCCGACCCGACTGCCGCGGCGCCCTGGTGCCCCGGCGCTCCCGCCGCGGCGTCTTTTACGGCTGCAACCGCTATCCCCAGTGCAAATATGCCCAGAACCCGGCGCCGGTGAGCCGGGGCTGCCCGGCCTGCGGCTTCCCCTGGCTGCTGAAAAAGGGGAAGAAGCTGCTCTGCCCCCGGGAGGGCTGCGACCACCAGGAGAGCCCCGAAGCGCAGGGTTAGCCGCTGCCGTTCACCTGGGGCCCGGCCTCAGGCGGGCTCTGCGCCTTAGCCGATTTTAAGCTGGTATTTGGTAATTTTGTGGCCCAGGGTTTTGCGGTTGATGCCCAGGATGCGGGCGGCCTCCTGGCGCCGACCCCGGGTGCGCCGGAGGACGAACTGGATGTAGCGCTTCTCCAACTCCTCCAGGGTGAGGCCGCTGTCAGTGAAGACCTGGAACTCCGCCTGGCGCTGGGAGATGAAGCTGGGCAGGTGCTCGGGCTGGATGAACTCCCCGTCCTCCAGGATGAGGATGCGTTCGATGGTGTGCTCCAACTCCCGGACGTTGCCGGGCCAGTGGTAGGCGGACAGCACCTTCAGGGCCTCGGGGGAGACGCCGGCCACCTCCCGGTGGGCCTTCTGGCTGTACTTGCGGAGAAAATGCTGGATGAGGAGGGGAATGTCGCCCTCCCGCTCCCTCAGGGGCGGCAGGTGGATGGGCACGACGCTGAGGCGGTAGTAGAGGTCCTCCCGGAAGGCCCCCTCTTTGATGGCGGCCTTGAGGTCCCGGTTGCTGGAGGCGATGATGCGGATATCCAGACGGATGCGCTTCTGGCTGCCCACCTTCATGAATTCCCGTTCCTGGATGACCCGGAGCAGCTTGGCCTGGATGTTGAGACTCAGGTTGCTGATTTCATCGAAGAAAAAGGTGCCGTGATTGGCCAGTTCAAAGAGGCCGTGCTTGGTCTGGTGAGCCCCGGTGAAGGAGCCTTTGACGTGGCCGAAGAGCTCGCTTTCCAGCAGGGTCTCCACCAGGGCCGAGCAGTCCACCGGCACGAATTCCCGGTGGGCTCGGGGGCTCAGGCGGTGAATGGCCCGGGCCGCCAGCTCCTTGCCGGTGCCGGACTCGCCGGTGAGGAGCACCGTGCTGTCGCTGGGCGCGGCCCGCCGGATCTTGGCGAAGACCTTCTGCATGGCCGGGCTCTGACCGACGATGGAGTCGAGGCCTTTCGGGTCCGGGTCTTCGGGCGCCGGGGCGGAGGATTGCAGCCGCCGCTCCAGGGCCAGGTCCAGGGCTCTTTCCACCAGGACTTCCAGGTCATCGAGGCGGAAGGGCTTGACCAGGTAGTCCAGGGCTCCCAGCTTCATGGCCTCCACGGCCGTGTTGATTTGGGGGTGTCCGGTGATCATGACGGCCACGGTGTGGGGGTGCTCCTGCTGCAGGAGGCGCAGCAGGTCCAGCCCGTCCATGTCGGGCAGGCGCAGGTCCAGGAGGACCACGTCGAAGTCCTGCTGCGCCAGCAGGTCCAGGGCCTGGCGGCCGGTGGCGGCGAGGCTCACCTCCAGACCCTGGCCGGTCAGCACGAGGGCGATGCCGGAGCAAAAAACGGGGTCGTCGTCCACCACCAGAATCCGGCGGCCGACCTCAGGTTTCCCCATGTTCCCCATTCCTTGCCGGCGGCGCCACCGGCAGCGAGACCTGGAAGGTGGTGCCCCGACCCACCTGGCTTTCCACCTCGATGCGGCCCCGGTGCATCTCCACGATGGTCTTGACGATGGCCAGACCGAGACCGGAGCCGATGATCTGCCGGGTCTTGGGACTCTTGATGCGGTAGAACTTGTCGAAGATTTTGGGGATCTCCTCGGCCTCAATGCCGATGCCGGTGTCCGCGACCCGGACCTCCACGAAATTGCCGTTGAAGGCGGCGGACACTTTGACCTCGCCGCCGTCGGGGGAATAGTTGATGGCGTTGGTGACCAGGTTGGTGAAGACCTCCTCCATGCTGCGACGGTCGCCCAGGATGGGGGGCAGGTCCGGAGGCGTCACCAGGCGCAGGTCCACCCCCTGCCCCAGGGCTTTGGCGCTCAGCAGGTCCGTCACTTCGACCAGCACAGGGCCCAAAGACAGGGGCACCTGCTCCAGGGTGCGGTGGCCCGACTCAATCTTGGCCACGTCCAGCAGGTCGGTAATGAGGTCGATGAGACCCTGGATCCGGGCCTGGGCCCGGTGGAGCAGTTCCTGCTGCTTGCCGGTCAACTCCCCGGCCAGGCCCTCCAGGAGCACGGCGTGCTGCATCTTGATGGCCGACAGGGGGGAGCGCAGCTCATGGGACACCATGTTGACGAAGTCGGTCTTCAAGCGGTCCAGCTCTTTGAAGCTGGTGACGTCGTGGAACACGGTCACCGTGCCCAGCAGTTCCTGCTCCGGACCGAAAAAGGGAGCGGACAGGGCCCGGAGGTGGAGACGTCCCTGGCAGAAGTCCTGAACCAGGCAGGCCTCCGGGTCTCTCTGGGGGTTCGACAGGAGGCTCTCCAGGGTCTCCTGGAGGCCGACGTCGGGGAAAAAAGCCGACAACGGGCCGGGGAGAGGAGGAGGGGCGGACAGGTCCAGGAACTGGCGAAAGGCGCGGTTCAGCAGCACCACTTCCAGGTCCCGGTTGGTCACCAGCAGGCCGTCGCCCATGTGGTTGACAATGGTGTGCAGGCGGCTCTGCTCCAGGGCCAGGCTGTAAAGATTGCGGGCCTGCTCCTCCTGGAGGCGCCGGGTCTCCCGCTCCAGACGCTGCTTTTCCAAAGCCCGATTGACGCACAGGGTCAGGTGGTCGATGCGGAAGGGCTTGGTGACGAAGTCATAGGCGCCCTTCTTCATGCACTCCACCGCATCGTCCACGGTGCCGTGGCCGGTGATGATGATGATGGGAATGTCGGGAAAACGGCGGCCCGCCTCCTCCAGGACCTCCAAGGCGCCCATCACCGGCATCTTCAGGTCGCACAGGACTACGTTGACCGGCTGCGAGGCCAGCACCTCCAGGGCCTCCTGGCCGTTGGCGGCGGTGACCACCCGGTATCCGTGGGGCTTGAGGATGAGGCTGCAGCCGTCCCGGATCACCTTCTCGTCGTCCACCACCAGAATGGTTTCATCTTCCGCCATGGGTATGCACCTTAGCAGTCCGTTGCGTCATCTCCTTGCTCTGAGGACGTCCCGCCTGCCCCCAAGGTCCGAAGCAGGAGCTTCGGGGGCAACGGCGTCCACCGGCGGGAGCCCGGAAACGAGGTGGTTGTCACCCTCCTGCCGGCGCCTGGGAGGAGTGGTGGTCACACCCAGACCTGCGGGACCGCCGCCTCGGGAGGCTCCAGGGGCAGCCTGATGGTGAAGGTGGTGCCCCCGCCGGGCGGACAATCCACCTCGATGCTGCCGCCATGCCGCCGAATCACGCCGTAAACGATGGGGAGGCCCATACCGGTGCCCTTGCCGGGGGTCTTGGTGGTGAAAAAGGGCTCAAAAATCTGGTCCCGAACCTCCGGCGGGATGCCGCAGCCCGTATCGGTAACGGTGATCAGAATGCCGCGGCCGTCGAGATGAAGACGGGTGGCGACCACAATCTGCCCTTCCCCCTCCATGGCGTCCGCGGCGTTGATGAGAAGGTTGGTGAAGACCTGCTGGAGTTCGCCCGCGTCGCCCGGCACCTGGGGGAGGTGCGGGTCCAGGTCCTGGGTGATGCTGATGTTGTGAAAAGAGACCTGGTGCCGCAGCAGATCCACGCAGCGGTTGAAGATCTGATTGACGTTCACCGGGGTGCGCTCCCCCAGGGACTGGCGACTGAATTCCAGGAGGCGGGTGACGATCTGCTGGCAGCGCAGGGTCTGGGTGATGATTTCGTCCACGAATTCCCGGCCGTTGTCGTCGGCGTTCATGGCCCGCTGCAGCAGTTCGGCGTAAATCAGGATGCCGGCCAGGGGGTTGTTGATCTCGTGGGCCACCCCCGCCGACAACCGGCCCAGGGAGGCGATCTTTTGGGCCTGCATGAGCTGTCTCTGGCTCTGCTCCAATTCGCGGCGCATCCTGAGGGTGTCGCGCAGATCCGTGAAGATGCCCACGCTGCCCACTTCCTTGCCGGCCTCTCGGATGATGGCCGCGGAAAAACTGACCGGGACTTCCGTTCCGTCTTTATTGATGAAAGTAATCTGGGTGGTGTTGAGCTTGTCCGGGGGGCCGTATTCCGGACTGCGCATGCGCCGCATGATCTCCCTGGCCCTTTCCGGCGGGTAAAACCGGAAGAGGACCTCGGGGTGGCCCACCACCTCCTCCGCCCGGTAGCCCAGAATCCGCTCCGCACCCTCGTTGAAGATGAGGGGCGCGCCCTTGTTGTCCAGCACCACGATGCCGTCCACCGAGCACTGGATGATGCGGGTGAGGAAGGTGTTGGCCCGGTGCAGCTCCCGTCCCATCCTGATCCGGTTGGTGAGGTCCCGGAGGTAGAGGTAAATCAGGGTCTTCTGACCTATCCGGGAAGCGGTCATCCAGGTTTCAAACACCCGGCGTTCCAGGAGCGAACGGGCCAACGGTTCCAGAGTGCTGGTGAAGTGGGCCTCGGGCTGTCCGTTCCGCTCCAGGCCCCGGAGGAGGTCCAGGGCCACTCGCCGGTGTTGGGGGCTGAGAACCTCGCCCAGATCGGCGCCGATAAGTTCTTCCTTGGACCGGTTGGCGATGGAGGCCATCTCGGTGTTGGCGAAGAGGACGTGGAGGTCCTCATCCACCATCATCATGCCCTCCCGGGTGAGCTCGGTGAGCAGGGCGATCTGCTTCTGGGCCTCCACCAGCGAGGTGACGTCCCGAAAGGCCTCGAAGCCGCCCAGCACCTCACCATGGCTGTCGGTGATGACCGAAGCGGAGACCACCACGTCGATCTGCCGGCCCTGACAATCCCTGATTACCCGGTGGAGCCCGCTCAGGGGGGTTTGGGTTTGCATCACCTGCCGGAGGGGACAGTCCTCGGTGTCGCACTGGTCGGTCTTGAGGATGGCCCCGCAGGTTTTCCGGCCCACCACCTCTTCCCGGCTGTACCCGGTTAGCCGCTCCATGGAGCGGTTGATGTGGGTTATCACCAGGTCGGGGTCCACCATGAAAAAGGGAGTGGGGAAATTCTCCAGGATGCTGGAGAGGATGGACCGCTGGAGCTGTAGTTGGGGATGGGAGTCGATCTCTTCCTGCAGGTCCTTCAGGGTGATGAGACAGCCGAGAACCCGGCCCTGGGCATCGCTCCAGGGGGCGGCGCTGACGGCCAGGGGGTGGGAAAAGCCGTCCAGGGTCAAAAGGCCGCGGTAAGGCAGGTGTTTCTGGGGACAGACGGCCTTGCCGTCATCTGTCTGCTTCAGCTCGTGCAGCGGAGCCCCCGGAGCGCACAGAGGACAAGGATCACCCCATGCCACCAGGTCGTCGAAGAGGTGTCGGGCCGCCCGGTTCAAAAACATTACCCGATGGTCGGCGCCGGTGAGGAGCGCCGCATCGGGAAAATCATACAGCAACGAGTCGCACCAAGCCTCGGCCCCGGCCATGCCGGAGTCTTGGGGGCCCGGGAGGGCGTCTCCGCCGCCCCGGCTCGGCCTTGGGGTCATGGAAGACCTCCCTCCGCACGGGTCTGCAGGAATCCCCCGATCATCTTCGGGGACTGACATCGTTTTTCATTTCATGTGACCTTCTTGCAAAACTTCCGCCCCAACGTCAGGGTTTCCGAAATATCGAAATATGATGGCCTCGTAAAAAGTCCATTCACCCCCTCACCCCAGCCCTCTCCCCCAAGGGGGAGAGGGGGTTAATGGGGCAAATCAATCAGTTATCAATGGCAGCGAGAGCCACCTTTTGGAGATAGTACGGCCTTTTTTACTTTTTACGATTCCATCAAATATCATGGTGCGCGGGGCGCACCCCACAGATCCTCTGATGTTCCGCCCCCTCTAGGGTGCGCGCTGCGCACCATGAAAGAGGTTCACATCTTGCAGAGCGTTTTCAAAACTGCCGCCCATTCCCAGGACAAAGGGAGAATTTTGCAAGAGCCTCATGCGCCACAATTGTTTGGCTGGGGCGGTGCGCCAACCGCCCCCGGATGGCCAGCCGATAATTAGGCTCGTTGCACCTCGAAGAGAAAACGGCGTCGGCGATCGTCCGCACAGGCGCACGTTTTTGAATATTTTACCAAAATTCCGCAGCCTCCGAAAGTCTGCTGATCAGTCCCCGTGCGGCGCCCCGAACGCCCCCTGCAGCGCCCTCCGGGCGGCGGCGGCCAGGGATTGGGGGACGACGACGGACAGGGAGGAAACGGCGCAGCTCAGGGCCAGGAGAGGCGCCCCGGCCTCCTCCAGGGCCGCGGCCAACACCTGGGCGATGCCGTAGCGGTCCCCGAAGTGGGGGCCGTGGGTGAAGAAGGCGGCGACGGGGCCCCGGCGCCTGGGGTTGAGGCCCGCCTCCCTGCCTCCGCCGAGGCGGAGCAGGGTCCGTGAACCCTCGTCGGACAGGCAGAAGACCAGCCGGAGCCGGTCAGGCGGCTGGGGCACCGCCACCAGAAACGGCAGGCGCCCGCCGTCCTCACCCAGCCGGCGCAGCCAGTCCCCCACTTCCCTGAGGGCGGCCCGGGAGGAAACGGCCACCTCCCAGAGGTCCAGGTCATCCTGTTGCACCAGGGTGTAGATCCGGGGGGCTTTCTCCTGGTAGGAGGCCACCACCTCCCGCACCGCCGCCTCGGGCGGGTGCAACACCACCGCGAATTCTTCGGGGGACCGGTAGGCCCGGAATTCAAAATCCTCGAAGAGGGCGGCGATGGCCTTCTGCTTGGCCCGCAGGGAGATCACCGCGGCGATGGCCGCGGGCGAACTGGCCAGTCCCCGCAGCATCACCCCCGCCCGGCTGAGGCTCAGGCAAAAGGCGCCCATGAGGTCGGGCCGCCGGTCGTGGGGGAAAAGAGAGATGATGCAGGTGCCGGCCAGGAGTCGGAAGGCGGCGGCGCCCTGGTGCAGGGTGCTCAACAGCGCATAGCTCTGGGGGCCGTCCTCCCGGCTGGTGCAGAAAATGGAGGCATGCCCCCGGTCTTCGGCGCCGCCCAGGTGCGCCAACAGAGAGAGATTCAACTGCTGCCGGGCCAGGGGGCCGCACACCGTGGGACCCAATCCTGGCGACCCGGCGGGGAAAAGGGAAACCACCGCGGCGCCGCCTTCCTGCACCTTCAACCCCCCCGCCCGGAGTTTCCCGACCGATCGGTTCATGGCATGTTGGGGCCCTGGGTTGGCGACCTGCCGCGTGGGACGACCCGAAAAGGGGGGGAGGGGGCGGCCGCCCCAAGCTCCTCCCCCGGAAGCAAGCTTTCAGTTCAGTTCCGCCTTACAGCAGCCGCTCCACGGCCTCCACGAGGGTTTGGGCCTCCACTGGCTTGGGGAGGAAGTCCTCGGCCTCGATGGACATCCCCTCCGCGTGGCTGTAGGTGGTGGTGGGCACCGCGTCCCCCACCGCCGTCAGCAGGATGATGGGGATGTCGCTGGTCCACTTGTTGGACTTGAGCTCCTTGCAAAGCTGGTAGCCGTTCTTGCGGGGCATCATGACGTCCAGCACCAACACGTCGGGGCGGCGCTTCTTGATGGCCTCCTCGCCTTCAATGCCGTCATAGGCTTTGCCCACTTCATAGCCCTTGCTCTCCAGGAGCATGGAAACGGTTTCCACCAGATCGGGGTCGTCATCCACGATCAAGATATACTTTTTCGCCATGAGGGGTCTCCTTTTCCTCCTTCCGGGAACGTGTACTCCAAGCGTAGCGCATTTTCCGGCGGTTCGTCAAGCCGGAAGCGCAGTCGGAGACGCGCTGGCGATTATTTCAGTCCACCACGGGCCGGGGATAGAGACCCGCCCGCTCCACGATTTCCGGAACCTTCTCTTCCCACTCGATGGCCATGATGTGGAAGCCGCGAATCCCCGGAACTTCTTTCAGCTCCTCAATCTGCTCGATGGCGAAGTTGATGCCCTCTTCGGGCTGCTTCTCCTTGGGGACTCCGGCCAGGCGCTTGACCACCGACTCGGGCACGTCCATGCCCGGCACCCGCTTTTGCATGTAGCGGGCCATGCCCACGTTCTTCAGGGGGGTGATGCCCGCCATGATGGCCACCTTTTCATGGAGGCCCCGGTCCACCACCAGCTTCATGAAGGTCTTCATGGTGTCCATGTTGTAGATGCACTGGGTCTGGATGAACTGCACGCCTGCGGCCAACTTCTTGGCCAGGCGGGCCACCCGCATCTCCACATTGGGGCCGGCGAAGGGGTTGGCCGCGGCGCCGATGAACATCTGGGGCTTGACATGGAACTGGTGGCCGCCCAGGAGCCGGCCCTCGTCCCGCATCATCTTCACCGTGGCGATGAGCTGGATGGAGTCCAGGTCGAAGACGTTGATGGCGTTGGCGTGGTCCCCGAAGACCTGGTGGTCGCCGGTGAGGCACAGGATGTTGTTGACGCCCCACGAGGCCGCGCCCAAAATGTCGCCCTGCAGGGCGATGCGGTTCCGGTCCCGGGTAACCATCTGCAGGATGGGCTCCAGACCCATCTGTTTCAGGCGGATGACCGAGGCCAGGCTGCACAGGCGGCACACCGAGGTCTGGTGGTCGGTGACGTTGATGGCGTCCACGTGGTTGCCGATGAGTCTTCCCTTGTGTTCAATCACCGAGCCGTCGGCGCTGCGGGGTGGACCCACCTCGGAACAGACGGCGAAGTGGCCGGCGTTCAGGATCTTTTGCAGTTTGCTGGGGGTCTCGGCGCTCATACCCGTAAGTCCTCTCTGACGATTTTGCGCACCCCGCCGTCGCGGCTGGTGGTCCAGTCTTTGGGGGTGATGGGCTGTTCAAAGCGATCCAACTGGCCCAGGGCCTTCAGGCGCTCGTAAATGAGCTGCCAGCCGCAGGGCATCTCGGGGTTGACCTCGCACTTGCCCTTGTCCGAACCGCCGCAGGGGCCGTTGAGCATGCGCTTGGAGCAGCGGGCGATGGGGCAGACGCCCCCGGTGTCCGCCAGGATGCAGCGGCCGCAGGCCTGGCAGCGCTCGGTGTAGACGCCCCGCTCCTCGGTGACCCCCAGGAAGGTGGTGTCCACCCCGGGGTACACGGGTTTGGTGGTGTACATGTCCGCCAGGAACTGCACGCCGCAGCCGCAGGCCAGGGAGAGCACGGCGTCGTAGCCGTCGATGCGGTCCCCCAGTTGGGCCAGATATTCCTTGTCGCACTGGCGGGTGAGGCTCGTTTCGTCGATCTGCTTGGGTTCGCCTTGCTGGGTGAAGTAAAGGCGCAGCGCCGCGGCCAACACCTTCACCTCCTTGAGGCCCCCCGCTTCGCAGACGGTAACGCAGCCGTCGCAGCCCGCCACCAGGATCCGGGGGTAATCCTGCACCATGCCGATCACTTCTTCCAGGGGTTTTCCCACTGCCCTGATCATACTCTCATCTCCGTCTCAGCTTTGGGGAGGGAGGCCTTGGCCTTCCTGATGGGGCTGGGCCCCAGCTCCCGGATTCTCTGGTCCATTTCACGGGCGATTTCGGCAAAGCGGGGGCCCATGCCGGCGGACAGATTGTACATCTCCAGCCGCCCCACACCCAGGCCCACCTTATCCAGGATTTCCTTGACCCGTTGGACCCGCTTCTTGGCGTGCAGGTTGCCTTCCAGGAAGTGGCAATCGCCCTCCAGACACCCTGCCACGAACACCCCGTCCGCCCCCTCTTCAAAGGCCGTGAGCAGATGGATAATGTCCACCTTGCCGGTGCACGGCACCTGAATGATGCGGATGTCGGTGGGGTACTGCAGCCTCATCGAACCTGCCAGGTCCGCGGCTGAGTACGCTCAGTACATGCAGCAAAAGGCAATGATTTTCGGCCGGAACGCGTCCATAGGTCACCCCTCAGAAAAGCGCCTTGATTTTAGCGGTGAGCTGGTCGTCCTCATAATGGGACACCTGGATGGTCTTGGCGGGACACTCCGAGGCGCAGATGCCGCAGCCCTGACAGAGTGCCCGGTTGATTTCCGAAACGTTTTCCTGGTTGATCTGCGGCACCTTGAAGGGGCAGACCCGGACGCAGATGAGGCAGGCGGCGCAGCGCTCCGGCTCCACGCAGGCGGTGATGCCGCTGATGGTCTGGGTGGTGTCGGCCAGGAAGGCCCCAGCCCGACCCGCCGCCGCCAGGGCCTGGGAGATGCTCTCGCTGATGAGCTTGGGACTGTGGGCGCTGCCGCACAGGAAGATGCCCTCCGAGGAGAAGTCCACCGGCCGCAGCTTGGCGTGGGCCTCGATGAAGAAGCCCTCGGAGGTCCGGGGGATCTTCATCAGGGAGGCCAATTCCTCGTGCTCCCCCGCCACCGTGGCGGCGCTCAAGACCACCGCGTCCGCCGGCAGCCGCACCGGCAACTGCAGCACGTGGTCCTGGAACTCCAGCACCAGGCCCTCTTTGTCCTGCATCACCCGGGGGCTTTGCTCCGGGTCGAAGCGGGAGAACAGCACCCCCTGGTTGCGGGCCTCCAGGTAGTAGTCCTCCAGGAAGCCGTAGGTCCGCATATCCCGGTAGAGGATGACGACTTCCATCTCCGGGTTGAGCATTTTCAACTCCAGGGCGTGCTTCACCGCCCCCTGGCAGCAGATGCGGCTGCAGTTGGGATTCTCGGCATTGCGCGAGCCCACGCACTGGACGAAAAAGACCCGTTGCCAGGCGGCGGCCTTTTCCGGCGACTCATGCATAACCCGCCCCAGGTCCAACTGGGTAAGGACGCCGGGATGTTGGCCGTACAGGAACTCGGTGGGGCGGTACTCCTGGGCGCCGGTGGCCACCACCGTCACCCCGTGCTCGATCTTGCGTTCGTACATGCCCGGCCCCACCAGCACTTCCGTCACGAAGTTGCCCTTGTAGCCGATGAAGCTCACCAGCAGGGCCTGGGTCAGGATTTGGATATTATGGTGCGCCCGGACCCGGGCGATGAGGTCGTCCAGGTAGGCTTGCACGTCCAAACCCTCGATGGTGTGATGCACCCGCCGGGCCAGGCCGCCCAGTTCCTTCTCCTTTTCCACCAGGATGGTTTCAAACCCCTGATCGGCCAGGTTCAGGGCGGCGTTCATGCCCGCCACCCCGCCGCCCAGCACCAGGGCCCGCTGGTTGATGGTCAGGGGCACCTCCACCAGGGGCTTGAGGAGGGTGGCCCGGGCCACCGCCATGCGCACCAGGTCCTTGGCCTTGTCCGTGGCCTCCTCCTTCTCCTGCGTGTGCACCCAGGAGTCCTGGTTGCGGATATTGGCCATCTCAAAGAGATACTTGTTCAGGCCACTGTCCCGCATGGTTTCCTGGAAGAGGGCCTCATGGGTGAGAGGCGTGCAGGCGGCCACCACCACCCGGTTGATCTGGTGCTCCTCAAAAACCTTGAGCATCTGCACCTGGGTGTCCTGGGAACAGGAGAAGAGGTTCTCCTGGACATAGACTACATGGGGCAGCGTCTTGGCGTACTCCACCACCTCGGGGACGCTCACCACGCTGGCGATGTTGATGCCGCAGTCGCAGACGAAGACCCCCACCCGAGGCGGCTCTCCGGAGACGTCCCGGGGCTCGGGCACCTCCTTGGTGCGGGTGCGGGTCCAGCGGGCCTCGCTGAGCAGCGAGCCGCTGCCTGCGGCCGCAGCCGAGGCCTGCATCACCGATTCGGGGATGTCCTTGGGGCCGGCCATGGCCCCGCACACAAAGATGCCCGGCCGGGAGGTGGCCACCGGCGTGAGGGGATGGGTGGCCGCAAAGTCATGGGGGTTCAGCTCCAATCCCAGGGTGGCGGCCATGGACTTGACGTCCCCCGGCACCTCCATGCCCACGGACAGGACCACCATATTGAAGGTCTCCTGGTGCAGGCCGGCGTCTTCGTCCATGTACCGGAGGAGCAGGTCCCCGTCCTGGCCGAGGTCGATGCTGTGGATCCGCGACCGGACGAAGCGCACCCCCTGTTCCTGGGCCCTGAGATAGTACCTCTCAAAGTCCTTGCCGTAGGTGCGCATGTCCATGTAGAAGATGGCGCAGTCCAGGTCGTAGGGGGCGTGCTCCTTGGCGATGACCGCCTCCTTGATGGCGTACATGCAGCACACCGAGGAGCAGTAGGAGTGATATTTCACGTCCCGGGAGCCGACGCACTGCAGCCAGGCGATCTTTTTCGGCTCCGCACGGTCGCCGGGCCGCACCAGGTGCCCTTCGAAGGGGCCGCTGGCCGAAAGGATGCGCTCAAATTCCAGGCTGGTGACCACGTTGGGAAGCTGCCGATAATGGTAGGTGGCGGCGCGGCTTGGGTCGAAGGTCTTGAAGCCCGGGGCCAAGATGACGGAACCCACCTTTACATGATGGGTTTTACCTTCCTGGCTGAAGTCCACCGCGCCGGCCGGGCAGAATTTCTCGCAGGCCCGGCAGCGCCCGATCTTGCCGGTTTTTTTGTCCGGCTTAAAGTAAATGCAGTGGTCTCGGTCGATGACGTATTTCAGAGGCACGGCCTGGGGGTACTTGACAAAGGAGGCCTTGCGCTTGTTCAGGGCCTGGTTGAATTCGTCGTTCACGCTGCGGGGGCACTTCTCAGCGCACAGGCCGCAGGCAATGCATTTTTCCATGTCAATGTAGCGGGGGTATTCCTGCACCGTTATGGTGAAGTCGCCCACTTCGCCGTGGATCTCCTGCACCTCCGCCAGGGTGAGCAACTGGATATTCAGGTGCCGGCCACATTCCACCAGCTTGGGGGAGAGAATGCACATGGAACAGTCATTGGTGGGGAAGGTCTTGTCCAACTGGGCCATGACCCCGCCGATGGCCGGGGACCTCTCCACCAGATAGACGAAAAATCCGGAATTGGCCAGGTCCAGGGCCGCCTGGACCCCGGCGATGCCGGCGCCCACCACCATCACCGCGCCCACGGTGCCGTTGCCGCCGCCTATTGTCTGTCGGTCTTTTGTTGGCGCCATAACTTGGTCCTTTGAGGCTGAAGTTTCAGCTTTCAGCTTTCAGGTTTCAGGGCGTTGCCTCCGGAGATCGGCTCTCTGCGGCAATGCCCGAACACAGCCGGGAAATATCCGCTAGATGCCGGCGGCGGACAGAATCGCCGGCAGTCTGTCTTCCCAGCCCAGAGTGGATATCACCACGCCGCTGACGCCCCGGTCCTTGAAGGCCTTCACCAGTTCTGCGGCGATCTGGACGCATTCCCGCACCCGCTCCGGGGCCTTCTGGATCCTGGAGACCAGGGCCTCCGGAACCTGAATCTGACCCAGATGACGCTGGATGTACCGGGCCATGCCCACGCTCTTGAGCAGCAGCACAGTGGTCAGCAGATACATCGGCCGCCCCCCCGCACGCTTGCGGAAGGCGTCCAACACCTCCACCGAGAAGATGGGCGGGGTGATGAAGAACCGGGCGCCGGCCGCCAGCTTGCGGTCCAGGGCGGCCAGCTCCGCTTCCAGGTGGGCCGCCCCCGGGTTCACGGTGGAGCCCACAAAGAAACGGGGCGCGCCCTTCAGTTCGATGCCGGCCAGATCCCGGCCGGTCATGAGGGTATTCATGCCCTGGAGGAGCTCCTCCAGGGTGAGGTCGTCCACCGCCTTGGCCGTGTGATGGTCCCCGAAGGTGATGTCGTCCCCGGCTACGCCCATGACATTGGGGATGCCCAGGGCGCCGGCCGCCAGCAGGTCCGCCTGCAGGGCCAGGCGGTTGCGGTCCCGGCAACAGACCTGCATCACCGTCTCCAGCCCCCGGCTGGCCAGCAGCAGCGACACCCCCAGGGAACTGAGGCGCATCACCGCGCTGCTCATCTCCGGCACCACAAAGGCGTCCACCTTGCCTCTCACCGCCATCGCCTGGGAAACCAGACCGGCCACCTCCACCCCCTTGGGCGGCTCCATCTCGGCCAGTACCACAAAGGCTCCCTCGGCTAGTTTCTTTTCCAGTTGCATCGACTCTCCCTCTAAAGGTGCGCCGACCGCACCATGGCGTTGGAGATCGCCATCATCAATTCCTCGAGCCCGAATGACGTCACATGATAGTAAAAGATGCCTCGCTGCCGGATAAGGGCCTCCTGTTCCGGGTTGTTTTCCGCCGCGGTGATGATGATGGGCAGCTTGGGGCACAACCCCTTGATGATGGAGATGGCTTCGTACCCCCTCCCCTGGCAAAGACGCACATCCATGACCAGGACATGCACCTTTTCCCGCTGCAGGTTGATGAGAAGGTTCGTGAAATTATTCACGGCAATCGGGTGATGACCGTTCTCGCGCAACCAGAGGCTGAGCCCGGACGCCAGGTCCGCCTCCGGTTCGGCGATTATGACCTTGTTGCATTGCGCCATGGCCTCACCGCCCTTTAATGAAGACACCATCTCACCCTGTGGGGAGCACGCGGTTTTCCCTCCCCTGAGCAAATCTCCAGCAAGGTTTGTGCCCGATGATGCGCCATCTTTAATATGCAGTAATATCAGACATATATTCTTTTGCGGCGACGGCCTCCGGGGCCCGCCCGGGGGGCATATTTACCGAGATCGGCGGATTGGGAGGGACATGATTGTGAAATGATTAATAATTTCCCGCTATGAGTAAAAATGCCCCAATTGCGAGGTTCTTACCCGTTTGCCGGTCCCGAAAATGCCTTAATCGACACATTATCACGAGCGATGCCGGGGAAAAATGGCGGGGCCATGAATAACATGGCCCGGCCGCGCAGGCTTCCCCTCCGATTCCCGGGTTGAACCGGTGAAACGGAGCCAGGGCCGTAGGGCGGGAAAGCGAAGCGCATCCCGCCGTTCGGCTGCTACACATAAAACCAGGGTTGTGGCCAAAGTGAACAGTGTTGGATTTAAAGAGGTTCTTTGATTAAAATCGATGTCATCCGGCCGAACCACCGTTCTCTGAAGCACAAGGAGCGCACGGGCCTTCGGCCCACCCGTAACAGAGGAAGAGCGCGGTAGGGCAGGCTCTGCCCGGCGCCCACCGTTGGCAATGGTTGCGTAAGACGCACCCTACGGAACGACTCTTCAAGAAGGCCACAATGCCAGAACCGGCTGACCGCCGCCCCATCGCTTCGCCCGCCTTTCTGATCGCCATGTGTTGCGGCTTCGGGTTCGCCAGTTATGTGAGCATCTACATGCGCATCCCCGTAGTGCCCCTCTATGCCGCCTCCCTGGGGGCCGACGCCGCCCAGGTGGGCCTCATCAACGCCACCTTCCTGCTCACCACCGGGTTTCTCTCCTTTCCCTTCGGCCTGCTCTCGGACCGCCGGGGCCGGAAAGTCCTGGTCACCGCCGGCCTGCTGGTGTCGGCCGTCTCGGCTTTCCTGCTCTGCTTAAGCCGGACCCCCGCCCACCTCATCGCCATCTATCTCCTTTTCGGCGTTGGGCTGGCGGCCGTGGGACCCACCCTCATGTCCTATGTGGCGGACGTCTCCCCCGCGGGCTACCTGGGTCGTTCCTACGGCTGGTACACCATGGCCATTTACAGCGCCATGAGCGTGGGGCCGGCCATCGGCGGCGCCTTGGCGGAGAAGCTGGGATTCTGCTCCCTGTTCGTCATCAGCGGGGGGTTCGTCATTGTGATCGCGGGCCTCTCCTTTCTGATCCTGCCCGATATTCGCCTGACCCCGGCCCATCGCCACCCCTCCTGGAACCTGAGGGAAAACCTGAAGCGCCTCCTCACCAACCGGCAGATGTTGGGCTGCTGGCTGGCCACCCTGGGAGGCTGCTTCGGCATGGGCATGTTCATGACCTTCCTGCCCCTGTGGGCCCACGAGCGGGGCCTCAGCCTGGCCAGGATCGGCCTGTTGTTCATGCTCCAGGCCGCGGCCAACGCCCTGTCCCGCCTCCCCCTGGGCCATCTGTGCGACCGGCCGGGCAGCCGCGTCCCTCTGGCCACCGTCGGCCTGGTGAGCATGGGAGCGTTCCTGGGCGCCTTCGGCCTGGCCCATAACTTCCTCCACTTCCTGGTCCTGGGCATTATCCTGGGAGTCGGCATGGGGCTGACTTTCACGCCCCTGGGGGCCCTCATCGCCGAAGTGGCCTCTCCCGAATTGCGGGGACTGGCCATGGGCGGCTACAACACCGTCATCTACCTGGGCATGATGCTGTCTTCGGCCTTGATGGGATATGTCATTGAGCTCACCGGATATCCGGTGAGCTATCTCCTGGCCGGACTCTGTCTGATCATTCTGGCCCCCTTCTCTTTCCGGATGATGAGGAGCGCCGACCCATCCCGCTGACGCCAGGCCGCCCCAGACCCGGGCTTGTGGTTTTCTTATGAAGAATATGTTATAATTCAAACAGTTATGGCAGAGGATTTTTCCTCCGGAAAAAGGATAAGAAAACCTCTGGTTCCCAAGCTCCCGCTTGGGAACCCACTTGCCCGCCAAGCTCCCGCTTGGCCGGAGGGTCACCACACCTTTAAGCGGTTGGTTAAGGAAAAAACTGCTCATGGCATACCCTAACACCGACCGGGGCATTGATTAAACCATGGAGCGCCCCCTCGGCAATCTCCTGGGCCTCAAGCACCAGCAGGTGCGGCAGTTGGAGCGGCTCTACCGCCGCAAGGTGCCGCCCGGGGAGCTGGTCACGCCGGAGTTGGCCCGGCAGCTCACGGAAATTTCCTGGGACCTGCACCGACAGGTGGGCCTCCTGGTGGACCGCACCGGCGCCGTGGCCTGCGTCATCGTGGGCGACGCCAAAGGCCTGCTCATCCCGGAGCTCCCCCGGATGCGGGGCGTCAAGGGCCGGCTCAAGGGCCTGCGCCTCATCCACACCCACCTGGACGGCAGCCCCCTGAGTCATGACGACCTCATGGACCTGGCCCTGCTGCGCCTGGACGCCGTGGCCGCCCTCACCGTCAACCCCGGCGGCCTGCCCGGCGCGGTGGAGATGGCGCACCTCCTGCCCCAGGCCGAAGACGGCCGCAACTGGACTATCTTAAAGGCCGACCACGTCACCCGCTTGAAGGTGGACTTCGATATGCTGGTGACATCGCTGGAGGAGGAACTGGCCCGGGTGGGCCGGGCCGACGGCGACGCCGGCCGGGAGCGGGCCATCCTCATCGGCGTCAGCGGCAAAAACCGGGCCGCGGCGGAGGACTCCCTGGCCGAACTCACCGAGTTGGCCCAATCCGCCGGCCTGGCCGTGGCCGCCGCCATCCTGCAGCAGCGCCCCAGGTTCGACCCCCGCTTCCTCATGGGCAAGGGCCGCCTCTCGGAGCTGGTCATCCAGGCCCTCCAGGCGGGGAGCGATCTCCTGGTCTTCGACGCCGAGCTCTCGCCCTCCCAGGTCCGTTCCATCACCGACTTTACGGAACTCAAGGTCATCGACCGCACCCAGCTCATCCTGGACCTCTTCGCCCAGCGGGCCCGCAGCCGGGAAGGGAAGCTCCAGGTGGAGATGGCCCAGGTGAAGTACCTGCTGCCGCGTCTCAGGGGCAGAGACGATGCGCTGTCCCGCCTCACCGGCGGCATCGGCGGCCGGGGTCCCGGCGAAACCCGCCTGGAGATCGACCGCCGCCGCCTGCAGGAGCGCCTGCAGCGCCTCCAGGAGGAGCTCAACCGGGTGCGGGCCGAACGCAGGGTGCGCCGGGGCCTCAGGCGCCGCCACCGCCTGCCGGTGCTCTCCATCATCGGCTACACCAACGCGGGCAAGTCCACCCTGTTCAACGCCCTCACCCACGCCGCGGTGCCGGCCGAAGACAGGCTCTTCGCCACCCTGGACCCCACCAGCCGCCGCCTGCGCTTCCCCCGGGAGCGGGAGGTGATCATCACCGACACCGTGGGCTTCATCCGCAACCTCCCCAAAAACCTCCTGGAGGCCTTCAAGGCCACCCTGGAGGAGCTGGAGGACGCGGACCTCCTTATCCACGTCATTGACCTCAGCAACCCTCGCTTTGAGGAACAGATGGCCGCGGTGGACCACATCCTCGCTTCCCTGGGGCTGACGGATAAGCCCGTCCTCAAGGTCTTCAACAAGCTGGACCGGGTGGACCCCAGGCTGGCCGCCCTCCAGGCCCGCCTCCACCAGGGCGTGGCCATCTCGGCCCTGGACCCCGCCACCCTGCCCCCCCTCCTGACGCGCCTGGAGGACCAGGTGAGCCAGGTGGCCCAGACCATCGGGCTCCATCATTGGGCCCCGACGCCGGAGGCCTGAGCCTCTGAGGGGCGGGTTTCACCCCCCCTGCGGCGGGGTTTTTATCTTCTGAGGTGGCCCCGTTGGGGCCATGAAGTTTTCCATTATGGAGCACCTGCGCCATGAAAAAAGATGACCCTTCTGGGACCGGCCCAGCCCGGGCCGCGGGCGCCGCCTCACCCTCGGGCGGGGGGGCTGCCAGGCGCTTTTTTGCCGACCCCGAATGTTTTCGGGACGGCGGCGTCGTGCTCGACCCCGAGGAGAGCCGCCACCTGACCCGGGTCCTGCGTCTGGGCCAGGGCCACCGGGTGGAGGTGTGCGACGGGTGCGGCCGGGTGGTCGAAGCCCGGGTGGAGCGGGTGGCCCCCGAGGGCGTGGTGCTGACCCTGGAGCGGGAACTGGAGCCCGTCGTCGAATCACCCCTCTACCTCACCCTGGCCGTGGGCCTGGCCAAGACCGAGGCCCTGGAGACGGTGATCCGGCAGGCCACGGAAATGGGTGTCCGGCGGATTGAGCCTTTCCTTTCGGCCTTTTCGGCCAGGCCCGCGTCGGCTCGCCTGGCCCAAAGGCTGGAACGGTGGCGCCGTCTGGCCCGGGAGAGCTTGAAGTCCTGCCAGCGGGCCTTTTTGCCGGAGATCGCCCCTGCGGCCCCTTTCGCCCGGATTCTGGAGGGGCCCGAGGAGGTCAAGCTCCTGTGCTGGGAGGAGGAGCGGGTCGGCGGCCTGAGCCTCTCCCTGTGCGGCCCCCGTCCTCACGGCGTCAGGGTGGTGGTGGGTCCAGAAGGCGGCTTCCCACCGGAGGAAGCGGCCATGGCCCAAGAGCAGGGGTTCCGACTGGTGAGCCTGGGTCCCCGGCGCCTCAAAGTGGAGACTGCGGCCCTGACCATCATCGTCCTCATCCAACACGCCTGGGGGGATTTGGCCTGATGCCCCCTTTGCCCTACCATGACCTCAATTCTCACCTGCGGCGGCTCTTCGGGGAACGGGTCCAGAAGGTGACCCTGGACGCCGGGCTGACCTGCCCCAACCGGGACGGCCGGGTGGGGGAGGGGGGCTGCCTCTATTGCAACGCCCGGGGCTCCGGCACCGGGGCCTGGGGGCGCGGACTGGAGTTGACCCGGCAACTACGGGAAGGGATGGAGCGTCTGGGGCGGCGCTACGGGGCCCACCGTTTCATCGCCTATTTCCAAAGTTTTTCCAACACCTACGCCCCGGCGGCCCGCCTCGCGGCGCTCTACCGGGAGGCCCTGGCTTTCCCGGAGGTGGTGGGACTGGCCATCGGCACCCGGCCGGATTGCCTGCCCGATGAGGTGCTGGACCTGCTGGCCAGGCTCGCCGCACAGCGGCTGCTCTGGCTGGAGCTGGGCCTCCAGTCGGCCCACGATGCCACCCTGCGACGTCTCAACCGGGGGCACGACGTGGCCTGCTTCACGGACGCGGCCCGGCGGGCGGCCGCCCGGGACCTGCCGGTGGTGGCCCATGTCATCTTGGGTCTCCCCGGCGAAGGTCCGGCGGAGATGGCCGCCACCGCCCGCTACCTGGCGGCCCTCCCCGTCCAGGGGGTGAAAATCCACCTGCTCTACGTCATTCAAGGGTCGGGCCTGGAGCAACTCTACCGGCGGGGCGCCTACCAGCCCCTGAGCGAAGAAACGTACGTCTCCCTGGTGGTGGATTTCGTGGAACTGTTGCCGCCGGAGATGGTGATCCACCGCCTCACCGGCGACCCGCACCCGGAGGAGCTGGTGGGGCCGTCCTGGTGCCGGGACAAAGCCCGGGTGCTCCGGCGCATCCGGGAGGAATTCGCCCGCCGCGGCAGCCGCCAGGGGAGGTTTTATGGCGGCGGGGCCAAGGGACGGATGGCCCTCCCCTGAAGAGGAGGGTCTCCATATTTTTTACAAATCGACCGGTTCACCCCTCCAAAGGTCTTTCCCGTGAAAAATAATCACTACCGGAAATGAATGTCCGGTTACTGATATGGGCGGAGGAGGTCGAGAATCTCTTCCGGAAGCCTGTCCCGGTTGCGTGGAGTGACGGGGAGGAGACGGCCTCCGGGGCGGGCCTTGATCTCCCGGATAAGGCCGCCGCCCTTGGCCGCCACCGTGGCCAGCAGCGCCGCCGGGGCGGTCCAGAGGCGCTCCACCGCCGCCACAAAGGCCGGGGAGAGGCACTCCATTTTGCCGATTTCGTCCACCACCAGAAGGTCCACGCCGGGGGCCGGGGCCAGGGCGGGCAGGGCCAGCCTCTCGAAACCGGGAACATCCACCCCATAGCGCCCCACCCGGGGCCCGGCAAAATCGACGTGGCTGAGCCAGGCCGCCTCCCCGGTGAGGGTGACGATCTCGAAGCCCACCCTCCGCCCCCCCTCTCGGACCTCCCTGGTATAAAACCCCGCGGCCCGGCCCGGATAGGCCTCCACCACCCGGCGCACCACCGTGGTCTTGCCGCATTGCGGCGGGCCGGTGAGGAGGAGGCGGGGGAGGTTCTGAGAAATCATTCCCGCCCCTCCACCTGGCGCGCCACGGGCAGGATCCAGGGGAGCAGGGCAAAGGCGGGCAGGGCGGCCAGGAAGGTGACGAAGAAGAAAGGGGCGTACCCCAGGTATTTGACCCCGAAGCCGCCCAGAAAGCCCATAATCCGGCCGCTCAGCACCGACAGGAAGACGAAGAAGGCGTATTGGGTGGCGCTGAAGCGTTTGTCGCACAGGCTCATGAGGAAGGCCATGAAGGGGGCGTAGCCCAGCCCGGAACTGAGGCTCTCCCCCTGGGAGGCCAGGTAGATGGGATAGACGGGCCAGGAGGCGTCCAGAAAGGGCAGGGACAGGTGGAAGAGCACTTTGCGACCCATGCCGGGCAGGGCCGCGGCCCAGTACCCCAGATTGGAGACGGCCTGGAAGAGCCCCAGGACCCACAGCGAGGTGCCGATGCCGGCCCGGCTGGTGAACCAGCCCCCCAACAGCGCCCCCAGGGAGGTGGCCACCGAGCCCAGGATGCCGGAGACCACGCCGATCTCGGTGTTGCTGAACCCCTGGCTTTTCCAGAAGGGGATGACCATGGTGCCCATGAGGGCGTCCCCCGCCTTGTAGGTCAGGGTGAAAACGATGATCACGGCGATGGCGGTGTGGCTCCACAGGCCCGTCAGGGCGGAACGAAAAGTGGCCAGAGGGCCGTCTTGCCGGGCGGCGGCTCCCTCCACCGGTCGGGGCAGGTGGAAGGGTCGAAAGACCCAGATGGTCAGGGCCAGGGCGGCCAGCGTGATGGTCAGCCCCACCAGGGCGGGGCGCCAGCCCACCTGGTCGGCCAGGATGAGGAGACCCGAGCCCGCGGCGAGAGAGCCGATGCGATAGGCGCCGCTCCTGACCCCGTTGGCCAGACCCAGTTCGCTCGTTTCCAGGAAGTCGATGGTGTAGGCGTCGATGGCCAGGTCCTGGGTGGCCGAAGCCACCACCAGGATGCCCAGCAGGACCCAGAAGACCAGGTTGACGGGGCCGTCGGCCTGGAGCGCCAGCCCCAGCAGACAGAGGCTCATGACCGCCTGGGCGCCCACGATCCAGGCGGCCCGGGAGCCGAAGCGGTCCACCAGGGGGCTCCAGAAGAATTTCAGGCTCCAGGCCAGGCCCAGCAGGCTCAGGACGCCGATCTGCTCCGGGGGCACCCCCTGGCCGGCCAGGTAGGCGTTCATGGAGGTGATAATGAGCCCGAAGGGGATGCCTTCGGCCACATAGAGCACCCCCACCACCAGGAGCTTCAGGCGAAGGGAGAGGTCGGGACGGGGCGGCGCGGTCATAGAGTGATCATGATGGAAATTATGTGGGGCAGGCGGCCAAGGGTCACACACCCTTGCCCCTCCAAGGCGCCTTCTCACCCTTCCGTGAGTTGCCGGCCGATCCCCCGGGCGGCCTCCATCATGGCCGGGCTCAGTTCATAGGGCGGCTTGCCGGTGAGGTCGGCCTCGATCACCTTCTCGTCGAAGGGAAGAAAGCCCAAAACCGGCAGGTCGGGCAGGCGCTCCTTGAAGAAGTCCAAATCCTTGGGGGAGCGCACCTTGTTGCCCACGATGGCCACCTTCTTGAGACCCAGGTCCTGGGCCAGCTTCTCCACGTGGTGCGCCGTCTCCACGCTGCGGCGGCCGGGCTCCACCACCACCAGGAGGCGGTCCACGCCGGTGGCGGTGGCCCGGCCCAGGTGTTCGATGCCCGCCTCCATGTCCATGACCACCACCTCGTCCCGCAGCAGCACCAGGTGGGTCACCAGGGTCTTGAGGAGCACGCTTTCGGGGCAGATGCAGCCGGCCCCGCCCTTCTTCACGCCCCCCATGACGATGAGCTTGACGCCGTTTAACTCCCGGGAGAATTTTTCGGGGATGTCGTCCACCTTGGGGTTCATCTTGAAGAAGCCGCCCATCTTCCCCGGGGTGGACTCGGTGCGTTCGGCGATGAACTGCTTCATCTCGCTGATGGGAACGATGCTATCAGGATCCGGGACGCCCAGGGCCAGGGCCAGATTGGCGTCCGGGTCGGCGTCCACGGCCAGCACCTTTTTGCCCTGTTCGCGGAAATATTGAATGAGCAGCGCCGCCAGGGTGGTCTTGCCCACCCCGCCTTTGCCGCTGATGGCGATTTTCATGGAAGGACCTCCAGGCTGATGATGGATGCCGCCTCCTCCACCGCGGGGACGCCCCGCCGAGGCGCGGCATGCTTTACCCTATCATAAATCGGAGGTGGGCGGTATAAAGAGACCGGGGCGAGGTTGTTTTGGCGGGGGATTTTGGGTTTTGGGTTCCGGGTTCCGGGATAGCGGTGCTGAATTCTATCCAGTGTTCATCCGGAAAGTCGTTTTGTTCCCTCCCCCTTGATGGGGGAGGGCTAGGGTGGAGGTGAAATAAGTCAGTAATACAGACCGGTTGCCCTATTGATCCCCCTCCCCCCAACCCCCCAGATGTAAACTGGTTTTTTCTTAAGTTAGCGCCAATGCCCCA
>Ga0194110_10000576_pt1 | contig 47386 bp, 49 predicted proteins | sample TA2Kig1200mmetaG_FD_146192 | JGI IMG/M metagenome (GOLD analysis project Ga0194110, IMG submission 146192) | Freshwater microbial communities from Lake Tanganyika, Tanzania - TA2015032 Kigoma Deep Cast 1200m | ecosystem: Environmental > Aquatic > Freshwater > Lake | place: Tanzania: Lake...
GACGAGAACAGATTTGCCAATTCCCGGAAGCACGAAGGCCCCTTTTTTCTTGGTTTCTGCGATTGCCAGGGCAGCGTATTCGTCAATCATGGATGCCGCTGCCTTCTTGGAGATCTCGAATTCTCTCGCAAAATGAGCCATGATCTGTCCCTTTGTCATCAGTTTCTTCTGAGCTGCCATATCGTCCCTCCTCTTGAGAATGAAGTGATTTCAACGGGGTTTAACACAAGGGAAAACGATTCAATAAATCAAGCCCATCTCGATGCCGGGATGATATTCACGACCTGCGGTTGAGGGGGGAGCCGTTCCTATCGAAATGTGACATTAGAAATAAGCGTAGAAGAATGTTTCACCTATCCGCAGGCAGGGCCTGCCATAGGGATCGAAGAATTTTGTTTGAAATCATGTGTGCATGTTCTCGATATATGAGAATCAAATTGAGCCATTTTCATTAGTCTAAAAACAGAAGATAGATAGCAGAAATCCACACTTTTAATGGGGGCTATTTTTATGAGGAATGAGAAATGATCTGATCAGCTACAGGGTCTGTTGATTGTTAATCATATTCTACCCTCCCATTCCTCAAAAAACCTATCCAAATATGCTTCCATGAACGTATGCCGTTGGTCGGCAATTTCCTTTGCGGTTTTGGTATTCATTCGATCTTTGAGGAGCAATAGCTTCTCATAAAAATGATTGATCGATGAACCCTTGCTATTCAGGTATTCTTCTTTTCTACGGTGCATCACTGGTTTTTGATTTGGATTATAGATGGGCCGATTCTTGGAGCCACCGTAAGCGAAAGCCCGGGCAATGCCAATCGCCCCAATAGCATCGAGACGGTCAGCATCTTGAACCACTTTACCCTCGAGGGTCCTCATTTTGGCCTTCACATGAGCACCCTTGAATGGCATCGTCGAAATAATTTCACAGACATGCCTTATTATCTCTTCAGATACACCTTGTTTTGAAAGTATCCGCCGGGCCATTTCCGGCCCAACAGTTTCGTCACCATCATGGAATTTCCAATCCCCAATATCGTGTAACAGGGCTGCAAGCTCTATGATGAATGTATCGGCAGATTCTTCTTTGGCAATGCGCTTGGCCATCTTCCAAACTCTATAAACATGCCACCAATCATGGCCCGACCCCTCATTTTTAAGGTCTTTCTTCACCATTTCTGCGACGCGTTTAATAATTATTCCCTTATTCATCCTTTGTCCTTGCTTTTTAGGACTTCTGGATTTTTTCTGAAAATCGGATGTCTTCCACTTCGTAAGTGGAAAAGTGGATATTCTCAGGGCGAACTATAAACTGCTCTTAGGTCAGCGCTATCATCCCATTTGACGTTGCCAGCTCTGTCAACCTGAAACTCTGTATCCCAGGCCTTCTCGGAATTTATGTAAATGCGCAACTGATACTGGCCCGGTAACAACCGTTTTTGACGTGGCATGAATTCTGAGGGGAAAACCACGCTGAATTTTTCGGCAAGGGTTTGATCATGCTGAGACGTATACATTTTCCCGGATTTGTCGGTAATGGTCATCCTAATATCGGAGACTTTTTCAATGTCATCTTCATCAAGACTTTTGAAGGGGATAAACCCGGAAATAGTTACGCCTTTCTTTGAACCGTCTATAGTCAGCAGCATATTTTTTTGCGACGTGGCCGTGATGTCATTCTCATAGATGATGAACCGGGTGGGTAATATCATCCCCTTCTTTTTGATAAGGGCCATAATCTTTGGGGCTTCTCTCCAGGGCGGATAGGGTAAACTCATGACCATCGGGTTTTCGTAATGGAATGAAGGCCGATATTCGAAGTGATGGTTTTCAAACAACTCCTCCATTTCCATAACCCAGGTTGCCCAATCTTCCGAATTCATTTCCGGGTTATCCAATTCAAACTCCACATCATATTTGTCCTGCCTGTCTAAAACGGCGCTGCGATTGATCGATGGATTGGAGGCAAGAAATCCGTTACTCTTCATCAAATCCTTAACCGTAGCCTCCTCCCTCCGGATATCGAGTAACCCGATGAGTTCGATGGTCTGAGCATCCTTCTTTCCAAAAACAAAGGGATTGAAGCCATGGCTTTTGAGCAATTCATACAGATTTGTTACCCACATGTCTCGCTGTTCAGCGGTTAAATCCCTTCCCGCCGAGATGCTGAGTTGATATTCCTTAAGAGCTGATTTCTTCTTTGAAGAATTTGCGGATGTGAGCGTCAAAGAGTAATAAGATGCGATGCCCCCGGCAAGAGCAAACATCAGGAATAATAACCCTGCCAACAGTTGCTTTCGATGCTCAGGGCAAAAAATCAGCCAATCGCCTCTCCGATGACAACGGTGCAGGTGACGCGTGAGTCCAAAACACCGATTCTCTTTCATTTTTCAGCCAACATCAAGCCATTTCAAATTCTTCCTCTTCGTAAGTGGAGGTTTATAGAATCTCTGGCAGTTTTGCCATCACCCTGTCCACATACCTTCTGAGGTCATCCAGGTTTGTGTGCTTACAACGGATAAAAGTCACTCTTCCCCCTGTGTCGGCGTCTTTCTCGTTTGCATAAATCTTTATGTGCGGCCCGTGCGGATTTCCGGCGTTTCCATACGGAGTTTCCTTGCCCATTCCTCGTCCCACTTGCTTTCGTCGAATGGAATTTGAAAAACGACTTTGAATATCATTTGTTTTATTTATCCTCGTCTTTCTTAAAGCAGCCATTATCGAATCTGAAATTATTCAAAAACCTGATGATTCGCTCATCCGACACTTGAATTTCATCATATTGGTCATCTCTCCAGCGGCGCTTGCCTTTGGGCAGGGGCTCGGGCGGGTTTTCAGCAAAATACTCCGCCAGTTCCTCCGGCGTTAATGGCTCTGGGTATGGGATTTCGGCGTATTCGTAGTCATCAATTTTCACCCTTCCATATTTTATGTTATCCTTCTTTCTTGCCTGGCAACTCCATGCTTTTTGTTTAGCCATTCTCTTACTTTGTCTTCAAAATCGTCGATCATTACCACTTTCCTGTACCTCCTTTCACTCATGCTTAAAAGGCTCTTTCATCAAGCTCCTGGCTTGATCATGGGCATCATCGTATTCTGGAAAGTTTAAAACCAAATTGTAATGCTTTATGGCCTCATCCCTTTCCCCAATCTTTCCAAGATATATCATATTCCCACACACAAAGGAGGTTTAAAGGAATGGCACCGCAGAGTTTCCCTGCGTTGTCAGTGAATACGGCAAAATCATCCTGAATATCCATCAGTGCATTATTCGTGGGAGCAGCGCCAGAAACTGAAAAATGCCACCCATACTCTTGCTTCATCAGGTCTCCCCTTTTCCCAATATACCGTCTGCGATATTCTTTATACGTCATTCTTCGCACCTCCTAATCACGAATTCTCGTCTTCCAGAGGAATCTTGCATGAGTCTTAGGGAGTGTGTCTCATCAGGTATAGCCCTTTCCGTTACATACTCCGCACTTCTTGAGGCCTCGTTTTCAAGGGCTTTTTTACCTCCCCCGCAATTTTTTCAATGATTCTTTCTTTCTCCACCGCGTGCCACCTTTATCTCAATCATCTCTCATCTTCTCAGTAGTGTCATGCAACCCCCTCTATATAATGATAGCGTTGTTTGAAGAAATCATGGGTTGGGTTCCCACTCCTTGAAAATATGGGAATTCCAGTAACTGCTCGCTCTGTCGGCAAGCTTCTCAATCTCTTTCTTCTTTGAAGACTGTTAAGGTTTTGTCGCCCACCGAAAATGCTTCGGCGACGCGACCTCTTACTTTAATTTTCTCTCCCTTCTTTGGAAGAATTCTGTCGGTAACAACTATGATCTCCCCTGTACTATCTTTAACGGTGAAATATTTTATGACGAACAATGAGAATACTTCGTTGACTTCCCCTTCAATATAGACAGCCCTATTATCATATTCTCGTGGGTTCTCAAGCAATTTCTTAATGGGGGCCGGTGACCCAAAATAACCTTTCTCACAACCTTGCAGAAAAAACAAAATCAGAAAACTTGTAAGAAGAATTATCTTCATCCACTTCAAATGAGAGATCATATAGATTCACCTATACCAGCCTGTCAGTTATTATGCAAACAAAATAAACCCTGATATGGACCGAATGGAGCTCGGCTTATGCGTAGACCTTGTCAAACTCTCCGTAATTGGAAGAGCCGCACTCAGGGCAAGGGGGACCATCCTCTTCGCAATACTTGGTATCATCGTCAAGACACGTGTAGACCGGGAACCAGTTGGACGTTAATGCTTCTTTTGCTTTACGACCACAATAGGGACATGAATTCAGTGTGCTCATTTTAAACTCCTTTCAAGTTTAGGATCTCATTGATTCCTGCGCTTCGAGCAATATGTCATGTAAATGTTTTTGGGTTAAACAGCTTTCCTCCTCCATCTTTTCGTACAAGGTCCTCCTTTTTATAATTTCTTTTTCAACTTTGTTGGTAGGGTTGGTGTATTGCTCCCTTGAATTGGAAATAATTTCCTCGATCGTTGCATTTTTATCCAACTGGACCATCGGCCTTGTCTTGAATGCAAATGGTCTGATGGGACTATTATTGATGATGAGCCTGGCCACAGCCGTAAAATCGGGCAGTTCCTGAAGATCCTGAGCTATGAATTCTGGTTTGGCGTAATCCGCCATCTTTTCTGAGTCTATGGCACCCAGTCTGAACATCATCAGGCTTCCCACATTCCCAATGACTGAATCAAGAATGCTTTGCCTGCTACTGTTAACCGTCAATTGGCCCAGGTTCTGGTTGGCAAGGGTGAGGTGTATTCCAAATTTCCTTGCCTCCGAAAGCAGATGGGCCACACTGTCTGTGATGAAATTCTGGAATTCATCAATATAAAGGAACACGGGCCTTCGGTTTTCCGGCTTCTGAGTCACACGACTCATTGCAGAATTAAACACTTTTCCTACGATGAACATGCCGAGCAACATCGCATCGAGTTCCCCAAGTAGCCCCTTGCTCAGGTTAACCAATAGAATTTTTCCCTGGTCCATGGCTAAATGGAAATCGACCGTACTTCTTGATTGTCCGACAATGGGCCTCAAGATAGCATTGTGGGTGAATTGATTGAGCTTGCTTGTGATGTAGGGCGCTATGTTTTCGAGATTCGAATCCCCCCCTGCTTTTTCGGCCTGTTTCGTCCAAAAAGTCTTGACGAGGTCGTTATTGCATCTTTTGAGGAGGAACTTGCGGTAATCCTTGTCTTCGAAGATGACAGGGATATCCATCAATGTGGCGCCTGGAAATTCATTGTCTAATGCAAGCATCAGGGCATTTCTCATATACTGCTCAAAGATGGGCCCCCCTGTTTGTCTCAGGTCGTAAAGCCTGTCAAAGATTTTTATCATTTCATTCACAACGAAATTTATCTGGACGTTTTTATAAGGGCCTCGGCATTCAAGAAAGTTAATGCCAACGGCGTAATCAAAATCACATGGATCTATTAAAATAACGTCATGGATTCTCCGGCTTGGTATGAGGCCCAATATCTGGTGGAAAAGATCGCCATGAGGGTCTATGAGTATGACACCCTCCCCATTCTCGATATCTTGCCTGACCATATTACAGAGAAGTGTCGATTTGCCAGTGCCGGTGCCTCCGCAGATGTAAACATGCCGGCTTCTATCCGCCTGTCCCAAGCGCACCTCCCCCCGAAGACTGGCGGTGTAGATATCGCCAAGGATAATACCATTTTTATTTGTTACCAGTCGGGTCTGTGGAAGGATTCTTTTGGCGCCCGATCTCAGCAGTTTGGACTTATCCGGGAAGAGAGGAGGCATCTGAAAAGAGCTGTTGATGACATCCCTGAGATCCAAAATCTCATCTGAAGGTTCGGCCTCTGAAACCCTATCTGTAATCCTTTCCATAGTTGTTGAAAAGGGACAGTCAAAAAGATCTTTTCCCACGAGAGATAAATAAGAAGCGGGAATGGGAGCAGAGGAGAAAAGGTTGCAGGTGATGCGATACCCGTCAGGGGTCCGCATCCATGAAGTGAGATTGTTTCGAAGCTTTTTTAAAAGTTCCTCATCCTCTATCCCTTCATGATCGAAGGCGTAGTATTTGATTTTCTTTCCCTCGCCACCAGTAAACCATTTCAATGCTGCGGCCACCTTCCTTAAGTCCTGCTCAGAAAGGGAAAAACGTGTCACCGATATCACCAGAATCACATCAGAAAAGAAATCGACTCCCACCATCATCGGAGCGTCGAAGTTTCGGACCTCATAATGATCATTAACGGGTGCGATAATCACTCTGTCTTTTCTATCCCCATTTTCACTCTTGTTTAGGAATCCAATTGGCTGGGAGACATGGGTGTTCACCTCTATTCCCATCGGCCTCACCGTCCCTTTCCATCCTTCTCGAATCATCTCGCTTTTATAGAATTCTGCTTTCAGCACTGGCACAAAAGAATAATCATTTTTTATTACGTTCAGACCTACGTTTATATTCTGCCAGAGCTGTTTTGTATTCAGGACAGCCTCGGTAAACGATTCTCCTTTCGATCTGCCGACAATTCTCCAGGAAAATGCTGAATTACCGTAATCGCCTCTTCCTCCCTGATAAACAAAATCAAGGGATTGATTCCGTAAAAGACAGGTCCATAGAGAGTTCCGATACCTCTTGGCATCGATCATCTGCTTTTCGTTATCGGTTTTGTTTGTATCCATAACCATTGTTTCTCTTGTAACCCCTTCAAGCTCCAGCACAAAGCTTCCCTGAAAAAGACCGGTTTCTTTTTGACGCTCAATTCGGATTAAAGGCTCTTCAGGAGTTTCAGGAGTAATAAATTCCTGCCATGTAAAACCTTCAACCGTATGCTTCTCAATCTTCATCAGTTCCAAAGGTCCCCCTTTGCTCAATTGTCATTCGAAAAGACTTTGAATATTCTTTTTAATAAGCTTGTGGCATACAAATTCATTTACTTTCCTTAAAAGGCTGATTTGTCTGGTTTGTCAAGATGAGATCATTCCCCTGGAAGGTTATTCTTTACCACACGGCCATAAGCCCTGTTAATCTGAAATTTCAGATCCCGTACATGTTCCGTGGTGTTGGCGCCATAAGCAACCTTATTGATAAGGTTAAGTGCCATCCTAAGATAAACCTCGGAGCGTTTCGTATCCGATTCCATTAATCCGAGTTCATAGTAAGCCTTGGCCGCGCAGGCGGAAACCTGTTTATTATTCTGCGCCAACTCAATGGCCCTATCAAATGCCGAAATCGACCTGTGATATTCCTTTACTTTCCAGAATGCATGACCCAATTGGTGAAAGATTTCCGGATCCGCTGGATTTAACTCCGATGCTCTTTCAAGTTGCCTTGCTGCCTCAGTAAAATCCCCCATTCTTGTCAGTAATCCACTGAAACAGCGCCTGTGTTTCCAATTGTCGGGAGCCAATTCAATTGCTTTTCGGAAAAACTCCGATGCTTTTTCCAAATCACCTTGCTTCTCATAACTATGGGCTTGCTCGTGGTAACGGCTTGGATTTTCATCTTTGTCCGGAGGTGGTTGAGCCACCTCCGCCAGAGCGCCCTTCTCCTGGTCCGTTTCGCTAATCTCTTGCTCTTCTTTCACATCAACTTGATCTTCCTGAGATGGTTCTGCAATCCCCTGGGAGTTTCCTTCCTTTGGCAACTTTTCATTCCGCGCCAAAAGGGTTCTGATCTTCTGCTCAAGTGTGTTTGCCGGAAGGAAACCAACCATTTTCTCGATAACTTCTCCTTCAGAGTCGGTAAAAACAAGGGTAGGATATCCCGTGATACCATACTTCTGTGTTGTTTGTTTCTCTTTATCGCCATCGATTTTTACTTTAATAAATTGATCAAGAAGTCCATTCAGCCCTTTATCGGAAAAAGATTCCTTCTCCATCTTCTTACACCAACCGCACCAATCCGTGTAAAAGTAAAGCATCTGCATCTTCCCTTCCTGCTTCGCCAGTGCCAGTCCAGAGGAGTACGAATTCTGCCATGCGGTCTTCGAACGAATTCCGGTTGGTGATTGGGCGGATGGCTTTGTCTTGAAAACGAATCCCTTTTGACCATCCGCTTTGTTTTTGAATAAGATAACCGTTACGATCCCCAACACCAATGCCACAACAACCCAGAAATACAGAAATTTCCTGCCTGCAGTCGAGGTTCCCACAAGAATAGTCCGTGGTGAAGGTGCAGGGAAATTGGTTCGATCGCTGGTGTTATAAGGAATCTCACTGCTATCTGCCTGTGGCATGGAGGGCCTCCTTTAGATCATTATTCGCGATAGAAACTCCTCATCATCGGTATATCTGCTGGCGTATTCCAGATGGGTTTGGATCAATTCCTTTTTTTGTTCAGGATCGATCCTGAAGCTTTGAACGGCGCTGAGAAAATCCTCTGGTTCTAAGGAATCAGCCTGCCGTTTGAAGGCATTTCTTTTAACCCGGCTGACAAGCTCTTCTAATTCCGCCCCTGAAAAATTGTGTGTTTGATCCACGAGGGTGTCGAGGATTTTTTCTATATCCTTCTGTGCGAAGGAGATTGGGGGTTTGTTTTTGCTCCCAATGAGACCAAGGTGAATTCGCAAAATCTGCTTCCGGGCTTCTTTATCCGGGAACAAAAACGGTATTTTATAGTCAAAACGCCCGCTCCTGATAAATGCCTCGTCCAGATCATCAGGCCGGTTGGTTGTTCCCACAATGATGGACTTTCGCTTCTGGTCTCCCAACCACTCGAGAATCTGATTAAAGACCCTCCGGGTCTCCTCGGAGGCTCCGTCTCCTCCTCCTTGTGATCTTTTGCCGAACCGATCAATTTCATCGATGAAGATGATTGCGGGAGACATCTTCTCAGCAAGTCGGATCACCTCTTCAAACCTCTGGCCAGACTCCCCCAACCATTTGGAAAAGAGGTTCTGGGTTTTGAGGTTAATGAAAGGAAGAGTGGTTTCCTTGGCAAGGGCCTTAGAAAACAGGGTTTTCCCCGTGCCCGGAGGACCAAAGAACAGGATTCCCCGGGGAAGAGGAATAGCAAACCTCTGAGTTCTGGCTGGATCTCTTAAGACCTGAACCACATTGTCCATGACAAAGGCCTTGACTGCCTCATACCCTCCCACGGTTTCGAATCCCCCCCCCGGCTCTTCGATTTCGAGAAGATCACTTCTCTTAATAAATTCAGACTTCCCCTCTTTGATCCGCTCGATGTCGAACGAATTGGTTTTATTGTAGGTTTCGATCAAGATCGACTCCAACTGATGCAGGGTCAGGCCGGCAGTCGTCTGAATGAGTGTCCCAAGGCATCGGCCCAAATTTAGTTTGAACTGCTTGGCAAGGGTTTCAATCATGATTTTCCTCTCCGTAGCACTTGCCAGTTCAGGTTTGATGATCGCCACCTGATTTAAAGTATATTCATCGAGAACCCTCGAGATGGAACCACAGACAAGCAAAATCACAGATTTCTTCAACTCGATTTCATGATCATGCGACCAGCCCCTGAAGGCGGCGCAGAGGTCTTTATCGATGTCAGGGGAGTCTTTTTGTACGGAATCCAGTTCTTTCAGGATAAAGATCGTGGGTCTGGTTTTGAGCATCTTATCCATATGCTTCAGGGTAGCCTTCAGATCCAAAAACCTGTTTCCCGCCCCCGTGGTTTGAGCAGCGTTTACGGTATATTTATCTCCTTCCTGGCTTTCCTCTTTGAACCCCTTTTGTCCTCTATCGTATCGGTTTAATCCGGTCCATCGGTCGTAAACAAATATGGTGTAATCCTTATACTCCGGTCTATGGCATAAATAACCAAGCAAATGGACGCGACGGATCTTATCATCCGTTTCTATTGATGCAATATTTGAGAATTTGCTCCGCACCTTGGACAGGGCCTTTTCAATCCAATCAAAATCGTAAGCATCCTGTGTCTGGGTCATGTTTTCCTCCTTTAACCACATGGAGAACAAAACTGAGTTATAGCGCAAAGGCCGTACTTAGACAGGGCTTCCATAAGCCTGCGGTTTACATTCGAATCCCCATAGACAAAGATAAGGAACCCGTCAGAGGTCACAAGGGCCTCAAGATAACTTTCCTTCTCATTCTTTTCCCGTACCTTTCCTAAATCTTCTTCCACAGGGACCTCCTCTCATTTACCCTTTGTCCGCTTCCTTCGTTATCCTCTTTCAAGACGGCATTTCTTTCTGATATCTGGACTCCGTATTTCAACAGCTTGTCCTGAAGTTGCCGCTCCGCTTCGAGGCATTCTGTTCCTCCGAAACCGTCGAAGTCAGCCAGGATATTCCCTTTGTGATCTACAATGATTTTTATAGAAGTTGCCATTTTTAAATCCTCCCTGTCAGAAGAACCTTTTTCTGATACGGTCCTGTCTTCTCCTCTTCAATGTCCACCTGGTAATCCATTTCTGAAAGGGCCAGGCGGAGGGCGATCGTATTGTAATATTGACTTATCTCTTCGCAGATTTTTTGGCCCAGTCCCTCGCTGTCGCCGTGGGAATCGTAAACAAAGACCACTTTTCCATTCCTATCCACATTCAGACCGATGCCCCGGGGAAAATCCACCGGCTTTATTCCTATCAGGCAGGAGATCCGCTTTCCATCACAGTCTCTGATATCCTGGCTCATCGTGCCGCCGTGTTCTTGCAGAACAATCTCCAGGGCTTTCTTAAGGAGTTCGCTCCGTGGATCGGCATCAAGGAGATTCGAATCCACCCTGACCCTCTTGGCAAGGCTCGGGATTTGAATAACTGTTTGGTATCGGGCAACTTCACTCATTTGAGACCCTCCTTTCAGTTAAGGACAATCCTCTGGCTCCTAAATGCCTGAAGAGCATCCTCTTGTTCCCGGATCAAGTTGTTCACATTGGAAATCATCCCCTCTTTTTCTTCCTTCTCCAAACTCAGCCTTTCGATTTTCTGGCTGCATTCTTCTACTCTCTTGTGAACATCGTAGTTTTTTATGCTCAGTTTTTCGAGTTCGAGAACGCAAAGCTCAATCGCCTCCCTTCTTTCCTTCGGTGTGTGAAGATTCCTGAGTGTGACCAACCGGGAGCCTATCTCTTCTAAATTAAGCCCCTTGACCTCTCCCTCAATCTTTTCTTTCAGGGAGATGATGGCTCTTGGATGGTCGGAGTTCATACAGAACTCTCTCAACTGGCCTTCAATTCGCTCTCTCTTTTCAAGCTCTGACGCAAATTTATTTGAAAGCCGACTATGGGCGCGACGTTGGTTGGTCAGCTTTCTGCTGATTTCTGCCAGCTCGTCTTGCACCCTTTTTTGTCCCTTTCTCAACGTTCTGATATTCTTCTGAAACGGGTAAAGCTTGATAGCCCCCCAAAGGCAAAGGGTCGCGATGGAAAGCGTTAAAAAAACGACCACAGAAAAGGGCACAATCATATAGGGTGGGTAATGTCCTGTCAGAGACAATATCGCCGTAAAACAAATAGAGCCTACGCCGATTGCGGTTAGAGTCAATTTGCTCGTCGAGGTCAACTGGTATTTTCCCAACTGGGACTTGAATGCCTTTCCCTCGAAATAGATAATGGTACCTGAAACTATAAAAGGGATGAGAAGAACGATGAGCATAATGATCCCGTAGATGATCGCACCTGCCAGGATGATGAAGAAAATGCCTTCTGCTAAATCGTCCATAGCTCTCCTTCCAATATGGTTTTATTATTCCAAAGACGATGGTTTTTAAAAAAATCTTGCATATTTCAGCCCTCAGTTCTCAAAGTGACACGCATTAAAATGCTCCCTCCTGAAGGCTAACCGCCTCCGAAGGTGAACTTTCCAAACTTAACTCTTCACATGGCAGAATCTCTGTAAATTCATCCCCTCTCCCTTCAAGTCCATACTGCCCGCAGATCGGACATTCCTCTTTCTTTAGAAAGTTGAAGCGATAAACATTCTCTGCCAAAAGATCATATTTGACATGAGTGGACTTAACCGGAAGCCCTACCAGATATTTGACCAGTGTGTTCATGGCTGCCCCGCCTAAGACAGAATTGATTGTAATGACTGACGGGGGAGTGAAATCGGTCCCTCTGATGTACCCCACTGATTTCCTTATCTCTTCGCTCAAACCCGATACTGCCTCAAAGATCGGAACCCCCTGGCAAGCCAGACAGGGACCACCAGGATAGTAGAAAACCACCTGACCTCCCATATCGGCAACCTCCCCTTGTCCCCCTTTCAAGGTGATTCCTGATCCAATATCCAGAAGGGGCTTGAGATAACGGGCCGCAAGAACCTGGATCTCGAACCTGGAAGCGAGAGTATCCAAACCCGATATGACCACATCACCGTCAATAATGGCATAGCGTGCATCATCCTCCTCACTCCTGCAGGGCAAAGCATGAACGACGGCATCGGGATCCACCTTCTTGACCTCCCTCTCCATAACCTCCACCTTCAATTTTCCGACATCATCTCTTTCCGCTCCTATCAGTCGGTTGAGGTTGCTCGTTTCAACGACATCTGGATCGATGAGGGTGATTTTCTTAAATCCCAGTCCCCTGGCATTCGCAACAATGACTGAACCCGCTCCACCTACCCCGCAAACAACAAGATGCGTGTCAGAAATCCTTCTCTGACCTTCTTCACCAAGCCACCGGATATGCCGGTCCCATCGTTCCCGGTCATGGGGCAGCATTTCAGCATGCCATGCTTCTGAATAAGAGCAACGCTCATACTTCTTAACGCCGCCTTTCCCTACCACCTTTATTTCGTCAATATATCCATAAAAGGTCAGATCATGAGTATACACTTCGCCCTTGAATCCCCTCTCGTCTTTCCCATAAACTAAACGGATAAAGTAAAAGTCGCGCGGGTCACTGCTCATTGAGATGTAATCCCGAACGCTCTTAATTTCACCGGCAAGATGACGATTATCACCGCCACTGAAGGTTGCCCATGCGGCAAAAGGATGGCTGTGAGCATGGAGAAATCCCTTCAACCCGGAGCGCTCAAACTCAGAGAAGACCTTCAAAAGAAATTCAGGTTTTGCATCTACCAAAAAGCTGTGTTGAACCCTGTAATCTTCATCTGAAGGATGAATCATCTTATGAACCAAAACCTCCAAACTGTTTCCTCGATCAACCACCCCTGTCATGCAAAAGGACTGCCTCTCCAGACCATCTTTCTTCAGCAGTTGATTCCTGAATTTTGTGAAGTCTTCTTCCTTGAGCGTCAGTTTAACCTTATTTTTCATAGGGTTACCTTTTCCTCGTTTCATAAGATTCAAAAAGACTTTTCCAGTCTCTTAAAGGGTCACTCAGAAAGAAATTCACGTATTGAAGGAAAGTTACGATATTGCTTTTCTGTGGATGCCAGTTCTTTTCATGTATGCAGAGGTAGCGCCACTGCTTTCTAACAAACTCTTCTTTTGACCCAATCGGAGGTTTGGTATAAGGATACTGCTGGTAATAATGCGGCAATTCCACCAACTGATTTGTCTTAGGGTTCCATGCCTTCAGATCAGGATTGACAAAGCAGTCCCTTAAGGGAGCGCCATAGCCATACTGTTCCGGGAAAATGATAATGATCTCAGTAATTTTCATGTTAAGATTGGGAGGAAGAGGAAAAACAGAAATCTTGATCCAGGACCCATCCGGAGCCCAGAGAACATGATTAGCCCCATAGACTTGACAGGCCAATTTGATCTCGGCATTGATCCTCTTATTATCTCTCATTTTCTCTTCCTCGCGGTCTCAAAGTCTTCTTCTTTGTCTTAGGTTCATTTAAAAGATTGCTGGACTATCTTTTCAGGCCTGGCGATTAGAGGATGCTTCTTGAGAGTTCTTCCTGACATCGCCAGATTGGTCTCTCTGGTTTTAACAGAACGGAATAGAATGACTTTATCTTTTTTCTTGGCTATCTGCCCAAGTTTGTGTCCAAGCTTCGGGCCGATGATTTTGTTTTTTATCTTTCCTCGGAGACTTAATTTTTCCCCCAAAAGAAAGCGAAGTTTGGGTGCAGTCGGGTTACGAAGATCGATAGCATTCTGTTCGAGGTTCTTATGAGTTTTGAACCGCAAAACGACGCTCCGTTTTCCCTTCTCGGCAATTGCAGTTGAGGGTCGCTTAGAGGCGTACCACATTTCATTAAATCTTCCGCCTTTACGAAACTTTAATGGATCAATCCCCTTTTTAAGAATACTTTTTGCAGCAGCTTTTGGGGCAGCATGATAGAGACGAGATGCTTCTGCCAGAACGGGAGCAGAGAACATGACTCCAACAAGCAGCGCTGAGAAAAGGATTTTGGTTCCCGTGTTAATTGATTTGGTTGTTATCATGATCGTCTCCTCGTTCTCTAATTAATCCACACCCTGATTAGCTGTAAGAGCAACTTCGATGCCAAGAAGTCACTGGGTTAAACAATCGGTAAGTGGTTTGCCTAAGTGACCGAATTCTGGATGACAATTTTTAAGGAAAGAACTTCTGGTTATCTTTGCCTTACCATCGAGCTATTAGAAATCCATAACAAAAAACCTGACTCCGGGTTATGAATTCGTATCATCTTCTTCTGTTTCACCCTGATCGAGCTTCAAGTAAGCCTCCCAGTTCGGCAATTCTCTTAAATCGAGGGCAGAGAACACAGGAAAGAATACTTCCTCGATCAAGGTCGCATCTTCAACTCCGCATCGAAATGCGAGTATTATCCCGACATTCCCAAGGATTGTAGATAGCTGGGCATCTCTCTGTTTGTCGATTCCCACTGGCTCCTGGAATGGTCTCCTTCAGACTATTTTTCATGGACCCAGATGGCGGAGCCTGAACTGAATAAAGGTTATCCGGAAGATTCACCCAAGGACTCGCAGGTCTCCTGTCATAAAGTGTAAGCCTCCCTATTCACCGGAAACCAGGAAATATTCGATCACTTTCATTATCACCTCATCAAATAACCCAAGAATGTGAAGAATGATTACTGTCATCAAGATAACGGTTCCCAAGAAAATCCAAAATGATGGAACCGACCGGGTGGCTAAAATGCTTCCTGTCTCCTCGTTAAAACCACGACGGATTCTGAAAGTCCCCGACCTCTGTCTTCCTTCAAGAACGACAGAATCCCCTATGACAGGAGCGGCTCCTTCAAGATTTCCCTTCAATAGGCAAGCCAGCATTCTTCCCTCCGCCGTCCGCAACCTGAAATCATAAATTCGGATCCTCCCCAACCTCACCGCTGACCGAAAGAAGGGGAACAAGCGGCACAAAAGCTCGTCCAGCATTACCAAATTGTGTGGACCCACAAGCCTTACGACAATCGCCAGGAAAATCATCCCTGCGATGGCAATTGCTATTCCGAAAAAATCGTTTAAAAATCTGAACAATGAGATAGGAAAAAGGAACCAGATAACCCCCCAACCAGCTTTGCTTAGAGTCAGGAACCAGTCATGCCCTCCCTCCTCTTCATAGACCTGGATCGAAGAGATGATACCTCTTACAGTTTCCATCTTCCCTCCTTAAGCCCTCCGGTTGGGAACCCGGAAGAACCATGCCACAAACTTGAAAGGTATCTTGATCAGGTCATAAATGAGACGGGATAAGATATTCTCAAAAATCCGTCTGCCCAGAAGGAGACGCACCACAAAAAAACAAAAGACCAGAAAAAGCAACCCCTGAATCTCAGCTGGCAGCGCCAAAACAAAGGATTCCAGAAATGGAAAGAAAATTGCCAGCAAGATCATTATTCCGACGAGAGAAAACCCCAACTTGCGAAAGCCGAGCATGATAAGAAACCCGCCTGCCATCAGGACTAGTATCCAGGCTTCCTGTGGTAAAAAAGAGATGAGAAGGGTCAGCATCCCATACCTCCCACGCTATGCGGTCTCAAAAGGTCTGATGAAACCAATCTGATCATCCCGTCTTGGAACAACCGCTTCATTGTCTCTGATTACAAGATCGGTATTGCCCCTTCGCACATAAGGCACCCCCTCGACCGGCTCTTTTGCTTTCTCAGAGGCCACCTCTTTAATTTCTCTACCAGTCACAGCCTGGTCATCGGGGATTTCGAACTCATAATCATCAACTTTTACTTTTGCCATGGGGGGCATCCTCCTTTATTTGCTGTTATAAAACTGCCTTGCGCACCCTGGGGCAGTAGTGATGGGCTCATCTTTGGTTGGTGCCACCCGCCGCTCACGTGCAAGCATATGAGGGTTTCTGTTCCCAGGTACCCCCTCATACCCGGACAGCCCGTAGCTGCCAGGACAGTATCCAATGTTTACCCGCCCATAATCTTTGCCTCCGTTTCGTTACCTTTTCGAGGTCAACATTTCCTTTGCTTCCCTTCCCACTCATCACACACATGGCCACCTGGGTAGTCCTTCCTATCTCGCAGGCAGGAGAACCAAAAGTCCTTCTGCCGACCGTACCGGCAGGTCTCGCACCGAAACCTGAGTCCGTAAAGGGCTAATTTCTCCCAGTCAGCCCCTTTCGCATCCAGCCGATTGAGTTCGATTTGAAGATCTTCCATCATCTTCCTGCCTCCTTTGATATTTTGTGTAATCTGGAGACATCTCAATCAATGCTACCTGTAAGAGCAATTTGGATGCCAACTCCATCTTTCAGAAACACCCGCGTATCTGACTACAATGTGTTGAAGGTCAAGGACTTTCTGAAGGGGGAACAAAGGAAAGAGCAAGGGGGTAACACAGAAGTGTTAGAAGAACCTAATAAACACTATTCGATCTCAATAACATCACTGATGAACCTCAGATTTTTACCGATTCTGGTGCGGTCTCGATCACGAAAATGGTATATTGCATAATTTGGACACTTCAGCTACAAGCAAACAATCAATATCAAGAAGCCTGTTCCCGTCAAGGCGGCGCAAAAATAGCAAATAATGATTTATTCTCTTATGTTTGAGTATCGAATGAATCCATCCCCTTCCAGTATCGTACATTGCGTAAGTGGGCCTTCCTATTGCAGGTACCTGGAATCCAATTCTACTCAGTTCGTCATATGTTTTTTGCACTGACCGAAGTCTCTTATCGATTTCCGCAGTCGCGTTGTTATCAATCTCCCACCTGACACGTTTCTCTATTTCTGTATGACTTCGTTGAATCACTCTTTCTAAATCAATTGCAACCTTTTGAAAGGTCTTCATAGCAAATTCCTTCATTATCGCTTCCTGCTGTTCTCCAATAAAGAGGCGAAAGCATAAGTATAATGCTATCTTTGCATCCACTTCGTCCAATCCTTCACCCCCAATCCCGTGAGAAGCTATTGCACGTAAACCCATTAACAGATTCCCACTGTCAAGCAAAGGCTTAGCAAGTAACTTCTCCGTTGCTTTAGAGCCCAATCTCCTTTGGATAACGGTGTCAAAAGGGATTGCCAAGTTTATAATACTCTCCTTAATAAAACTAAGGTTAAAACTCCTTTCTTCAAAATGATTACCCTTTTTCTTCAGTAAACCAATAGCTTTCTTCACCGGAAGAATGACGTCATCATTGATCTCAATGCCGTGGCTTTCCCACAATTTCCCTACCCTTGAATTTCTTAAATGTTTCTCGAGGAATTCTACCACACGCCATGCCGCCGCAAGGTAGGATTTCTTTATAGCTGCATCAACAGCACTTCTGAACCATTCGTAATAATCACGGATTTCGGAGTACTCTTCACCAGCTTGTGTGATTTCCTTCGTAACATAACCGTCCGCTCCCATCTCAAGGACTTTCTCCATGTTCTTTGCCTTCCGAGATGCAGTTAACATCAACACAGGAATCGCAGCATTAAGGTCACGGACTTTCTTGAGCACCCTAATGCCGGATATCTCACTAATTCTCTGGCTCTCTATCGCTTCATCCTCCTTCCATCTTAATCGAAGATCAAGCAAAATAAGGTCGAACCCTTTGACAATCGTTTCTTGAATGCACGAGAGAGCGGCTAGGAAGAAAGATTCTTCGCCACCCGATACATCCCCCTTATTTAGTACGGCCATCCGCTGAACCCCAGAACCATCTTCGTAATAATCAATATTGTAACCGGAATAGTGGTCGTGCTTCTTGATAGAGCAGGGGCCCCAAAGTGCAAAAGCAACTGCTTCTGCCCATCCAAGGTGCGCATGATCATCGATATATAAGATACAACCTTCAATTTCGCGACCACAAGCCGGTACAACATCATCAGGAATATACGTACGCTGTTCCAAGCGGTATATCCAATACTCAGGCAGATTTCTCAAGGCCGTTTCCTGTTTGTTTCTTATTGACATGAAGACATTCTTAAACGTATTGCCATCAATTTTCCCAGCCAAATGAGCGCCGTACAATAGTTTCTCTGGTCCCAGAAAATTTCCCTTACCGTGTGCTAACGCTGATTCCACATTGGAAAGCTGTTGTCCGACCGCAGCATTATCTCGTATTTTGTTAAGCAGCTCTTCACCAGTTATCTGAAAAGCTACAAGCAGTCCAAAAACACGCTTGACTTCTTCCATCTTCGTAGGCAACCGCAAGTAGTACACGCCCGGACTTACTAAAAGCCGTGGCGACATGGTCTCTTTACGGATCAAGCTTTCAAGAGATTGGAATCCAAAGAGGAGAATTGGTCCCAGGAACGGATCCTCATTATTATCTCCAAGCCGGAGTCGAAGGATTTCAGCACTGATCTTATTCTCTTCAATATACTTGACAACATTAATCCAGCAGATCTTTTTCCCGTTTGCCAGCTTCTGCCAAAGATTATCAAGGATGCTTTCAACCAATTCCATTGCCCTCACCTTGTGAAAGTACCCAGGTTTGCTCTTGGATCTTGCCTGCTACTTCTCACTTTTGCGTGGATATCTGAGGAGTTTAATCTTGTATTCCGATAATATTCGTCGCATATTGTTCGGCGTAATAGACAATAGCTCGGCTAGTTCATCCGAGGTAGGACGCCGTTTGTGGTCCTTTATCCACCGATCAATTATGGCCAGCAGAACCATCCTGCGCATGTCCCCCCTCGCACCAAACTGATCTTTCAGGTCTTCCCAGCCAATATCGCCTTTGTAAACCCCCTCCGCTATAGTGGAAGGTTCCCCGGAAGGTTTTTTCTTTGCTTCGGTTTCCTTACCAAGCTCTGGGAAATTGGCCACTTGTAGAAAGTTCTCGTTGGCCAAGGCTACAGCACGACATATCATGTTTTCAAGTTCTCGGATATTTCCAGCCCAAGGATAGGACAGAAGCTTTTCCTTTAAATCGTCCCGCAAGTCGGGTAGAATGCTTTTCTGGGATTCTTTGTTCGCCTTCTTAATGAAATGTTCAAAAAAAAGTGGTATGTCCTCCTTCCTTTCCCGAAGTGGCGGTAACTTAATCTGAATGACGTTGAGCCGATAAAATAGATCTTCTCGGAAACGTTTCTCCTTCACGGCGTCTTCAATATCCTTATTAGTCGCCGCAATAATTCGGATGTCAACTCGGATATTCTCTGTGCCACCTACTCGTTTGAATTCTCGGTCCTCCAGGCCCCGGAGTAACTTAACCTGCATGAGCAGGGGAAGTTCGCTGATTTCGTCGAGAAAGAGCGTGCCCCCATCGGCCAATTCGAATAAACCTTTCTTGGTCGTAATGGCGTCTGTAAAAGCCCCCTTCATGTGGCCGAAGAGTTCACTCTCGATGAGAGACTCGGGAATGGCCCCGCAATTAAGGGCCACAAAGGGGTAACTCTTTCGAGGGCTATTATAGTGTATAGCTCGCGCGAAAAGCTCCTTCCCTGTTCCAGATTTACCTGTAATAAGAACCGTATGCCCCTGATCAGCCACCTTTTCGATCATATCAGCTAACTCTTGCATGACTTTTGTCTTTCCTACTATAAACCCATATCTAAGATACCTGTTCTCCTCGTCAGCGGCCGTATTCCTCGCCTTGTTCCTTTCAATAAGTCTATCCAGCTGCTGTGCTAAATCGAGGTAATTACCTCTTGACAGGGCAGCTTTCGAATAACGATAATCAGCAAGTGCGTAATCCTCAGAATCATACTCGGATTCGTGCATTGTCCCCGTAATCATTACCACAGGCAAATTGGGATTCCTTTCTTTGATTTTTATCAGAGTAGGTTTCCCAAGGTACCCCATGGGAAAGAGGATATCGAGCAGTACAATATCTGGCTTATAGGAAGAAATGGCCTCGATGGCCTTGTAAGGATTCTCTTCGCCTTTCAGCTCAAAACCAAATTTCCCCAGCTCATTTCTTAGTTGTTCTTCCCAGACTCTCAATTCATCGTCGATAAAAAGCACTCGTTTACCCATCGTGTCTGAACTCCTTTACGCGGCCCAAGATTTCTGCAGCACTTTGAATCTTCTCTACGGCAACAAATGCGAGGGCGACACCTGCAGACGCACTGGCAGGATCCCCTTGTATTCTTCCTACAGTTTCCAGGGCCTCCTCCAGTATTCTGCTGACGCGATCAGCGCCTTCGATTCCGAGTCTTATCGCCACCGGCTCAAGGTCTCGGTATTCCTCCAATAATTTCTCAACAAAGTCGGGTTTCAACTCACTAAGAGGAGCGGGGATCGATCCCGGGTTTTCCTTAACAGCTCTTTCCGCACGATATGCACTTGAGCTCATCGCCGACCATACATTATCACAAGTGTGTTTGAAAGATCTCACTCTGTCTATGACATAATTACGCAGAGTCTTGTCAGACATCCATCCATCCGGGGGCATGCTATGGCTAATCCGGATAATAGCGCTTCGGATTTCGCCAATGTCTGTAGGCAGCCTCAGATAATAAAACCCGTTATCATCACACATTTCTCCCTTGTTTCGCTCTCTTCCCAGTTTCTGAAAACCGTAGATAATTATCGGTCTCAGGTCTCCCTTGAGCCTGAGATTGCTCGCCTCCTCCCAACCAGAGGTTCCGCTGGTTTGTTCGTGGTCTTCCAGGAGTAGAGCAACCTTCAGGTCAGGGAAAATAGCCAAAAGAGTTTCTTGTACGAGGTCAGTCATTAAAGACTCTCCCAAAGTTCTTCGAGTACCAAGGGCAGGGTGAAAGTTTTTCTGAAGCTCTTCCCGAAAATTCTCCGATATCCAATGCAGATAATACGGCTGGCAGGACAGAAGCTGTCATACACCTTCATGGCCTGTTCCGGACCACATACAAGAATGGTTTTATTCTGCTTGATGAGATCACCAACTCTATGAGCGCGGCTATAATCTCGAATAAGCCCATATTTCTTTTTCATTATTGCAACCAAAACCTCACCGATTAGGCTCTCAGGAATTAAGACCCCAAAGGAAAAAAAAGGAGATTCTAAATGTCTATAGACGTCCACGGTCTCGAAAAGAAAATCGGGTTCGACAGACGAAAGATTCGCTTTTTCTATTTCCTGTGCAAGCTGTTGCACGCCATTCGAGAGGCTCCCGGTTATCGCCCCACTGTTCAGAATCTGGCGCAACCCTGTCGATAAGCGGTCGAGACACCAATAGACCGAATCGAAAGCCTCTGCCCGGCAAAAATTAGAGAATGTTCTTAAATCCATGAGAAGGCATCCTATTTGCTCTCTCCGGCCTCCTGATACATCATGCTGAATGCGAGTAGGAAGATCTCCAAACTTCACCCGCTCATCTCCTTAAGAACGAAGTGCGCAGCTTTTTCCTCTACGTAAATAGGTGCTTCGAGAAACCACCCTTTTATAGGTGGTTTCGCCTTCACCTTTTGGTTCAGACAATGCTCAAGAATAGCACCATAGATGGCTTTTCTGAGTGGTTCCTGTGCGGATCGTTTTCCAATATACCTTGAGATACCATATGCCCAAAGAGAGGACTTGATTTGATCAAGTTGCGGCCCCTCTGGCAAAGCAGAATAAATGCAGACTGGAGCATCTTCCCCTGCGTTTCCAATGTGGATGAGGACGTCTTTGCCAACCATCTGGCCTTCCTTCAAGAGGTCCAGAAGGATTGCATATGGTTTTATTTGTCCGAAGGCAGCCTCAATATCTGAGAAATCCTTCCAGTGAACATCAAGTACCTTAGAGTCCAACTGCTCCAAGAGGGCTTGTTTCTCCTTTTCTTCATCGTCAATAAGGAGCACGACTCCGTTATCGTAATCCATAATCGCTGGCCAAAAAGGGGAAAAACTCAGGACAAGCCCAAACCCCTCTTTCAAATGCTTCTGATACTTAATTCGGAAGAGTTCAATGGGTTGAATGAGGTACTCTTCCATCAGTTGAAAAAGACGGCGTGCCCCTTGCTCCTGAGTCTGGAGAGCCCAAAGTGCCCAAAGCTCAAAAAACAGTGATTTCAGCGACAGGATTCCGTTTTTCAATAGTTGCGGCTCAGGAACCATTGACTCAAACCTTACATTTACGCCGTACTGTTTATGGTAAGGAATGATGATTCTCTCTGAGAAGTGTTTCGCTCCGATTCTCAGCATGTCATAGGGAAGGAGTCTTTTAAACTGAACAATGCTCTGCACCCTCCCAAGAAATGGGTGGTCGAAGATTCTTCGGTCTTCCCTCTGTGGCTCCTCGATGAGTTTCTGTTCGATAGCTCTCCGAAGTTCTGAACGATCCTGAACTTGATCTACCCGTCCCTTATTGGTGGTCATCACAATAAAGGCATCCCGGAAGGAAATCTTTCTTCCGCGGCCATCGGTGATCTCTCCTTCAAAGATTTTATAGAAAAGGCGGAGAACCGAAGGGTGGGCATGATCGAGCTCGTCAAAGAGCACAATGTGTCTCGGGAAAAGTCGAATGGGTTCAGTGAGAAGTCCTCCTTGCTCGCTCTCCTCATAACCCCTGCCTAATCCAATCAACTTATTTACTGCGGCGCGATCATTATGCTCCGACAGATTAATTTGAAGAAAGCGATACCCAGGAAGCATCCGAGCCATCTCCTGGCATACACGGGTCTTCCCAACTCCGCTCGGGCCTACAAAAAGAAAGACTCCTTTGGGGCTCTGATCGCTTGTGAGGGAGTGATAAGCGAGAAGTATAGCATCCGCTACGCGGTCGATGGCCTCGTCCTGACCGATAATAATGGCCCTCAAATGATCTCTGATCCGTCCAATATCCTCAGTCAACAATTGTTGTCCTGACAATCGGTCTTGAACGTAAGTATTAGAACAGTATAGAGATGTTGATTCAGTCAGGCGATCCACCAGTGCACGGAGTTCGTCGATGATTGTTTCCGGGTGCTTTTCTCTGAGTTTGAGGTACTCCCTTAACTTGAAAAGATCATGGTCTTCCATATGTGGATGTTCCAGCCGCAGATGGGAAAGATCACCACCATTTTCTGCCTTTTCCCTCTCCTTAGCCGCTGAGCCGATACAAGAGATAAACCGCCATAGATGGGCACAGGCATTCTCTTTATAAAACACGACAGGAAGCTTTGCACAGGAGAGAATGAAATTAATCCCATGGCGAAGGGTATAGAAGTTACAAGCAGACAGAAGTCCTCTGTAGAAACCTTCGGGGTTGCTTCCGGAATGAGCTAAGATGTGAAGGTGCTCAATGACTATGTATCCCCTTCTATCCTCCCGGAAGAGATTGTCGGGCCTAAACACCTCTTTCCCGTCGGTGGCAACTTTACCACGCGTACAGATATCGCTTACATCCTCAATCCGAAAACTTTCAAACGGTGAAGGCCAGCGCAGATAAACTATATCACCCCGGTCTTCCAGCCATCCATGAATCGCTTTTTCGGTCTCATTTTCAAGAGGACCATAGAAGAAAATGTTCAAAGTCCGTCTTTTCATTCCTTCATTTTCCCTTTGGCGGGTTTTTTAGCCTTTTGCTCTTCCCCCTGCTTCATGGTTTTCTTCTCTGCCAGCTTCTCCAATGGTTTCTCAAGTCTGACTGTAAGATAGGCCTTCAGCCCCTCAGCCTCGGAGGTGATTTGCATCCCCTCCAGACTCGTGTCCTCCGATAGGTCAAGAACCACTGAATCCTGACTCCTTTCAAGAGTCAGGGTCATTCCCCTCCCGTGCGCGGTGACCTTCAAATCATTGACTGGCATACCGCTTATGTCCTTAAGTGCGATATAGAGGAACTTTTGGTCGCCCAGATCCCTCTTGGTAACCTGGAGCGTATAACTTTTGCCGTTTTCGGCGAGGAAAGTTTTAGTTTGCATGGCAGCGCTCATCCGCGCAATCCCTGTGTGCTTGTAAATCGCATCATCAAAGTCAATTGTAGTGTCCATGATCCTCGTCTCCTTCGATTCTATACCGCTAATTTCTTAATGCGTTTAATAAGAATCTCGCCCTTTTCTGGGCTCACTCCTTTGCCTGCTTCCTCCAGCTGAATGCGAACCATTTCGCCGACACTAAATTCAGTTCTCTTCTCCAGTTGACAGGTCAGACCATGATTCCGAATTTCTGCGTAAGGCCTTTCTCTAAAGCTGAACGTTACAGGATATTGGCTCTTCCAGAGACCCAGTATCTCAAGGGTTGGACCTTTCCCCTTTACAACCCACTGAATAGAACATATCATAACATCCAGTTCTGTCTGCTCCACAAGCCTATGCTGATCGCACAGGTGATAGATAAGTAACCGCCTGTTGAGTGCTTCTTCGGCATAATCCGCATTTTTCACTCGTTTTGCAAGTTCGCTTATATTCACAGGATTAGTAATCACCTCTCCCATGGAAATAATTGCTTTTACCTGACGATGATTAACAATATCACAGTACCGCCGAATAGGAGAAGTGAACCACGCATACCGGTCGATTCCCAAGGACAGATGATGACTCTTCCTGAAGTTGTCAGAAAGCCCCGCCTTGGGAAGAATCCTACCTTCTTTTACGGCGTATCTTCCAAGAACACCCAGCTTGAGCCTTGTCTCGGGATTCCTCTGCCTGGCCATAAGATGGATCTGCCGGAATATACCTGACCGAACAAGCATAGACTTATCATCTTCTCCAACCGGACGCTCCCTTCCTTTCAGAGCTTCAATTCTCTCTTCAACTTCGCCTTTTAAATCGCTATATCGTATGTCCTTACTCATTAAGCCAGCTTCTTTTATCTTATGCATGTATTCCTGCAAGTCCTCCTCTTTCGGTACGGACTGTACCCTATATACTCCAACACCTCGTGGGTAACGAGACGTGGAAATGATCATATCTGCAATTCTCTTTCCAACCTCTTCGTTTGCTGTGATCATTAACATTTCAATAAGCCTATCGCTGGCTCCCAAAATGGTGTCTTTTCTCCCGATCTTCCCTCCTGGCTTCTCGTGATATTTTACGTTTCCGGAATCGTACGATAGATCCTTGTATGGAGAATGGGTTTCAATGCACTGTGCCAGCGTATTGGCACTTCTAAGGGATTCCTCAATGAGATGATCACCAAGAGCTATTTTCCCCGCGAGAACATCTTCTACCTGGTCATAGGTGAGCTTAGCACGGCTATTGATAAGAGAACGGCAAAAGCGGACTGCTCTTATGTCGTAGCCAAGATCCGAAAGATGAATCTCGGCGTAGACCGATATCGCCAGACGATCTTCGTGAGGTCCCAGGCTGCAGTAGTCTTGGGAAAGGCACTCCGGAAGCATATGAATGACGGTATCTGCTAGGTAATGGCTTGTGGCCCTGTCTCTGGCGTCGAGATCTCTTCTCGAATCCTGCTTCACAAATTCGGAGACATCTGCAATGTGTACCCCAAGTATGAACTGACCTTCCCCGACTTTGATGACCTCGATAGCATCATCAATATCTTTGGTGGTTTCACTATCAATAGTATAGATGACCTTGTCTCTGAGATCATATCTCTCTGCTCTCTCGTCTATGGAAGTAACGCCTTTAATTTCATGACCAAACATCAGTTTTCCGGAACTCACGGCATCCCTAAATATCTCAGTGTATTCTTTAACCTCATCGTTTAAAGGACCAGGCGTACTTATAGGAAGCTTATGGTAGGTCTTAACCATAAGGATTTCCCGGTTAAGGACTGAGGGGGAATCAAACCTCTTTGTAAGTCTTACCCGAAATTTACTGTCGGAGTTTTCCTGTTCAACAGGAAAATCAACTGCCCAGAAGCTCTTAGTTACACTCGTAAATCCATTCCCAAGCTTGATTTTATAAGGCACATTACCGTGGATCAAATGAGGCCGTCCATCTTCGTCGATATATATTATCCCAGCGGCTTCGGAGCGTTCTGAAATCCCATAGCCTTGAAAGTGCTTTTCGATTTGATCGTATGGCAGGGGCTTAAGTTCGCTGATCTGCTTGTCAGAGCTCAAGCCTCCATGAGACCACATGACTTGCACAGGAAGTCTTGAGGGAAATTCAAAAGGGTTAATCCATATTCTTATCCGTCCTTGCTCCTTTAGCCCTCGAGACCTGCTTTTCTCTCTTTTGAATTCCTTGAACTCCTTATGCATTATTCTCCCCTTCATTTCAGATTGAGTTAATCTGATCTTCCATCTGCTCGGCCACGTCCTTCAGGTCTTTTCCAAAATTCTCCTCCAGGTCTCCCAAATCTTTGGATGCCTCTGCCAACAAATTTCTCAGCGGTTCTTTGTAGCCTTCACAACTTAATCCTATTTGTTGGTATCGTTTTACGATGCCCGAAACACCTCCTAACCCGCCAATTGCTCTCCAAATCCTGTCTTTTAGATCATCCATCGTAGGGGGAGTGATACCCTGATTCTTCGCCTGCCTCAAGAGGTCCAAAGCAACAAGAGGTGTAAGAATCTCAGCTCGCAAACGGCAGGCTTTCTCCACACGGTCATCATTGCTCTCTCCATGAAGTTTTCCCCATAAATTATCAAAAAGCAGATTCACATCAGGATCTTTCTCACTGAAAGGATTAAGGTAATCCTTATAAATTGAACCTTGACTTTGATGGTAGCATTTTGTTCCTTCCGAATCACTCAACTTGCCCACTAATTCCTTTAGCGCCTCTTCCATCATGAGCAGATTTTTGATTGCATCAAGCCTGTCTGAAATTCCATGACATAAAATTGCGAGTTGGAAATCACTTTCCAATTTTACAAGTATTGTTCTGATATCCTTAGAAATCTTCGTCTCGCAATCTCCACAAGCATCCGGCTTGCCATTAAATACAAGCATTAATCTGTCTTGAGCAACCGGAATCTTCTTCACATCTGGGTTTTCTTCCGTAGTTGTCCACCGGTGGCACCACGGACCTTCGTATTCATTTCTGTTTGGACTAGTGATTACAACAATTACCCTCATTGCGCCTCCCTCCTCACAAGATTCATTATCGCTCTCACGAGGCTGAATTTGGCAAATCTATCCTTCATCAAATAGTCTCCTATAAGTGAAAAGGGTAGAAACTTTGCATCATTTGGTAGGTTTGCGGGAATTCCTCTTCCCGAGTCAATTGCTACAAATGGGATAGATTCCTTTGCCTTTTCAAGGAATAGTCGTAGCGAATCACTGAAAGAGGTTCCTCCAAGCGCTGAGATGAAATCCTTGAAAGGACCATCCACAACACCCTGGTGGATGATCAGGATGTCTGGTCTAATATCCTGATCGGAACGGCATTCATTGCAAGGACCTTCGCACCAATAAGCCTTCAGACCACGTGACTGTTTGTCACTCGTTGTCGATATCTTCACACACACCCTGGGAAATTTATCTTTCACTTCCAGATGCAAAGGCTTAACTTCTCTGCTTTCAACCTTGAAATGCGTACCTATATATATGCCCGCAAATTTAGCGGCATGTAGTCTCACGAATCCATTTCCATATAGCCACTTAGCGGATCCAGCATCATCGGCAAGGATTCTCCCAAACGAAACTTCTGATATCCTCTCATCGATGATCAACACTCTTAGCGCAGCAGCTTCAGCCAGTGCATATATTATTTCATCAGAAGTTGATCCTCCAAACAACGGGACGAAATCCGATGATGACTTGTCGAAAGCTTCATGGAATGCGATTGCCCTTTTGTCCAACTTATGGTGTCGGATAACCCCGTATCCTTCAAAATGCCTGTCATATAGGAAAAGCTGATTATTACTATCTATTTCTGGAACAATACGATCTTTCTCATCTGTTGTAATTATCGATAAGTTCAGCGGCTCATTTGTCCTCTTTTTGAACTCATTTGCCTTAGAAACCCACCCTTTTGTTGGCTCAATCCCCTTTTCCTGCTGGAAGAAAAGACATAGTGAAACATTTTGACTATATCGAGTCCTGAATACTTCAGTAAGCCAGTCTCTCCAGCACATCCTGATAATTTCCTCTGCGCTTACCTTGCTAATCTGGGCAATCTTCCTCTTAAACAACTTTGCCCCAGGGATAGTTGACAAATTGTTATCGCCCTCTTCTGCAAGAACTCTGAAGGGAAATAAGTGAAGGTCTTTTCGAATCTCATCTGACCCGAAAATACGTTTATCTACAACCGCAAAATTGAATGAAGACGGAGACCTTCCTCTAATTACGTGTTCTTTATAATCCTCCACGGAGGAAAACCACCACACCCCCTTACCCCTATCCTCCTTCTCTTTTTCGGGTGATGGCTTCTGTTCTGGCGAAATGATAGCAACCTCCTTAGGTTTCATCAGTCGAAATTCATAAACTAACCTTTCCCCATGATTATCGGTTCGGATATCTAATCTTAGGTTTCTTCTCATAGACATGAAATCATCCGAACCTCGAAGAAGTGTGGCCATTATCTTCATCTCCGCTATTCCCCAAGCCACCTTTCTAAGTTTGCCATCATCCTCCACAATTGATTGATTAATTAAACTTGAAAGGAAATCAATTAAAGAAAGTTCTTCCCGTTCCGCCCTCCTTTCTCCGCATAGAGGAATACTTGGTTTTGGTATTGTTAGATTATCCCAAACCTCGATTCCATAGAATTCATCCGTTTCATCATCTCCTTTTAACTCCTTCACATTTATATAAACGTCCAGGAATGGATGGGCACTCAGATTCTGCAATTTTTCATGATTATGTTTGATGGAATTCCTGATAAAATTCTCCAAGAAACAATAAAGGGCAAATTCTCCCAAAGGACCCGGCCATGAAATGTACTTTTCCGCGCCCAATGTGCTCTCCATTTGAAGGATGTGTTCGGAATCATCCCCGGGGCCACATCCGCAATGACCAGAATAAGGGTAGTTGCAATTTTCGTATTTATGTGTGTTGAGTTCATGGCATTTGCTTCCTCCCCCAAAGCTGACTATTAATAAATTGTCCCCAACTGAGAAATGAATCCGCAGTCGATTAGATAGATTTCCATCGGAGCTCCTGTAATTCACCCCCTCGTTTGCTCCAATGTTGTCTATCAGTAAAGTGTTTTGAATAAAGGTTATGATGACCTCACGCAAGCCTTTTCTCGTTGTACTTGCCACAGGTTCTGTGGCAATCTCTGCCATGAAATCGGCCTTTTTCTGAATGTAATCATCCAACCGGGACCTTAGAAGATCAACGCACTTTATCTCCTGCTTTTCGTTGAATCTATAGCCAAGCTTTCTGAGCCGCTCTCTAATCTTCTCTACTGTGGCTCTTGGCGTAACATGACTTCCAATATGGTGGGAATGGTTTCGGGATATGATAGAAGATACCGCAGATTTGATGCTGTGCCTCAGGACATTTCTTTTAAGCAAGAGTCTATCAAAAATCGGAACCAGCTTTTGGACATAATGGTCACCAAGTTTAGCTATGTTTTCGTCCCCCCCTCCTGGGAAAAAGGTGTTATCTGAAAATTCAAAGCAAAGAATATTTCCTCTATATCGAATAATGTCTTGATCATCAATTGAAGGCAGAACCTTCGGGTCTGTAATATGACTCAAATCGTATATGTAGTAACATTTGCCGTCCCATTTACATCCTCTGCTGGTTGATTTAAACTTATCGAAGCATTCTGCACATTTTTCGCAAGTAGCTTGCTTTAAAGAGGGTTCGCAAATATCCCATAATTTTGCATATTCCAATCCCCCTTTTTCCTCCCCTGGGTATCTCTTGAAGCAGTATTGAGGTATTTTATCTTCTCTCGTCCTAAACAGCATAACCTTTTCCCAGTCTTGCAAATAGGTTATCTTACTCAGGAAATCCTTTAAAATATCACTCGCGTATTGGATTGGCTGCGCAAGTAACTCATGTTCTCTTCCATGCAATATAGCCTGTGCGGCCAAAGGAGCCCAAGAATTCCATAAAGAATTAACCAACTCTTGATTAGCAGTGACAACCTTTTTCCATTTTGTTCCATTTTCAAAAGGTTTATCAAAAGGTACATAAATATGTCCGAGAACGGTCCCGTAATCTTTAGCATCAATGGGTGCAGAAAATATAGGAACAACAACAAAATAGTGGGGTAGTTTTTTCATCTCCACTGGCGGCATGTAGGTAGCTCCTGGGAAGTTAGGGTCATAGAAAAGGGGAAAAAGATAGCGATTAAAGATACGTTCCCGTTCTCTATTATTTCCAGGAAGGTTTTGACTCGAGCCATCCCCAGTGTTCTTTAAGTTCGAAATCTTTAGGGTCTCCTGATTTGCACAGATTTTATTGGCGTAGGCCGACTCATCAGTTTTAATCTTCATAAATTCGTTCTTTACATTACAAAACTTCATCCATGTCCATTCTGAATCTTCTTCTTCCACTTGGATAAATACCGCCTTGAATCTATTATCAGATTCATCCTCGGTAGCAAGCTGGGATTCAACCTTCATTAATATGCCATCAAGGTATTTATCTGAACGCAGAGGGAATGTATGGTATAGATCTACGAGATGGTAATGAAGTTCAATCCTTTCCTCATCGCTTAGCAAATGCTTTTCCTTGAAGTTGTTGAATATTGTTATAAATTGTCCGTGTCTTGGTCTAAAATAATTCGTTACGAAATTCTCGAAAGAGTACCAATTCTGCTTAATAAACCGGAGTATGTCTTGGACATTGATAGAAGGGTATATGCCTTTTTCTTCAAACCGCATTCTCTCAGAAGAAATTACATTGTAATTAATGCACCGATTTCTATAGTCAATCGTGTCTAAAAATACTTTAAACTTTTTCTTTTCTACTATTTCCAGCTCAAAGGGGATTAAAGTATTTACGAGATAGATTTCATTGGGGTAAGGCTTGTAAAAATCCGCCATGTCATACCTCCATAAGGCCGTGCTCTTTTCTCTCCAAAACATACTTATGGAATATGTTACAGATACAAACAATGCTGAATAAAATGGATGCAGGAAATAGAGCGTACCACCAGGCCGAATACAGATAATTTATGCTGTCAAATATCATTTTCCCGAGTCCTGGATAGGGAGGTTGAACTCCCAGCCCAAGAAACGAAAGCCCAGCCTCCAAGCCTATTATCTCAGGAAAGTATCTGAAAGTAAATATGAATGCCGGGTGGATACTCATTGGGATAAGGGAGCGTATGAGTATTTTCCACTCCTCCATGCCCATTGCTCGCTCGGTGAGGACAAATCCGGCTGACTTTGTTTTTATCACTCCCGCCCTTATTATCCGGGCAGGGCTTACCCAGATAACTGCAGTTATTACCAGATAAGCGTTAAGCAGACTCTTTTCCATGATGCTCATCACAGCGGCCACGATGAGCAGAAATGGTAGAGAGAAGAGCATGGCTGTAATCCAGTTAAATGCCCTGTCTATCAGAGTGCCATAGAACATACCAGCGATCGATCCAAAGATTACCCCGATAAAGAGAGAAGAAAACAGAGCCATTATGGAGACCTTCATCGTATTGGAAAAGCCCACCATAACCCGACTAAAGATGTCCCGTCCAAGCTCGTCTGTCCCAAAAATATATACGCAGCTGGGGGGGCTTAGCCTTTCATCTAAGCGAATAACCAAAGGATCATGAGGCGTGAATCTGGAACCGAATAAGCCTGCCACCCAGAGCAGACCCATGAAAAGAAGTAAGTAAAAGATTTTCTTCTTGTAGTTCACTGGTGATTCCTTTTGACAATCCTGGGATCCACTATTGGATAGATAGATTCGAACATCAAATTTACAACCACGAAGAAGGCACCATTCATAATTACTGTGCATTCCAGCATTGGGAAGTCCTGCTCAAGTATGGATTTTACCAGTAGACTCCCTGTCCCGGGAATAGAAAAGATAACCTCTACAATGAATGCTCCTGTTAGGAGTGCAGGCAAGATATTGGAAAGGGCCGAAAGCAAAGGAATAAGAGCATTCCTCGAAGCGTAAACAAGCAGAATCACTATGTCTGGAAACCCCCACGATTTCTCAGCCGTTATATAGGGGGTTTGGAGTATCACAGACATCTCCTTTTTCAATATCCCTGACAGGATTGCCATTGGGTAAAAAGACAATACCAGAGCCGGTGGGATAAGGTATAAGATATCACTAATTGAGCCAATGCCGCCTGAAAACGATGTTACAGGATAAAAATAAAGAGTGAAGAGCGCTACAATGATACCGCTGAAAAATACGGGGAGGGATGTCATTACGAAATCGGAAAGGTCAGACAATCTGTTAGGACTAGGAAATAGGAATCCAATTGTAACAAGGAGAATGTATCCAAGAGTCATTACCATGGACATCCCTATCAGAGATAAGGTGATCGTGAGCCTCGTTACAACTTCGTGGAAGACGTTTCTGTTGTCCACATAGGATCGGCCGAAGTCAAGTCTTAGGATGTTTTGAAAGTAAACGGCAAGCTGTAAGTAAAAAGGTTTGTCAAGTCCCAGCTTCTCACGTAATGCCTCCACCTGGGCTTGTTCGGCATTAGGCCCAAGGATGGTCCTGGCAGGATCTGACGGGATTATGTGGAAAAGGACAAATGAAAAAAGAATGATTCCAAAGAATATGGAAAGATAATATGCTCCCCGCAATAACAAATATTGTATCATTTAATTAGAGTCTGTCCATAAACTAAAGATTTTTCAAAAGGTCGTCATTCCGGCGAAGGCCGGAATCCAGTAATTTCAAGACCTTCTGGATGCCGGATCAAGTCCGGCATGACACAAAAAGTGCATTTATAAACAGACTCTAATTAATAAACCGCAGTTTTTCAAGAAAATAATGGTTGTTTCCACTCAATTCCAAGCCTTCCATGTTATTGGAATATAGGATAACATATTTTTGCCTATAGAGGAAAATTGCCGGGACATCGTCCATTACCTTTGATTCTATTTCTGCAGAGTATCTTACAGCCTCTCTTTCATCTTTCATATCGTAGAGCTCTTCCAACATCTTGTCAACGGATTTATTTGAGAACTGGAAAAAGTTGGGGACAGGTATTTTTGATGTCGAAAACAGGTTTATAAGGACCGGCTCTGGCGACGAAAAGACATATTCCACAAACATACTGAAAAGTGGGGCTTCTCCTTTTATCATCCTGTTTATAAGAGAGTTATAGTCGAGTTTTTCTAGAACAACATTTATACCGATCTTGGACATCTGGGCCTGGAATATCTGACCTATCTGCTCACTGTTGCCTATTTCGTGAACAAGGAATTTTAGTGGTTCACCTTTGTAGTTGCTTTTCCTCAAAAAAACCTTTGCCTTTTCAAGGTCAAAGACATTGCCAAAGGGAGGACTGTATCCGTTCATTCCTGGCGGAATAGTTCCTCCAGTTTCGTCAGCATAACCGAAAAGTATAGTTTTTATCATTTCATCTCTGTTGGTACCCCAGAACATCGCTCGCCTCAAATTCACATCTGGCACAAGCTTATTATTTATGCCTATGAAGTGGCTGTTAAAGCTTGGTACCCCCTTGATTTTGTATTTGTCCCTCAGACTTTCTTTCAATGTGCCATCCCTGTTGAAGGCCGCTTGGAAGAGACTATTAGGGAGGATCATCATGTTAATATTGCCCTTCTGCAGGTTGGCGAATCGGACCTGGTCACTCCTGATTACACGAAAGAAGATCTTATCAATCTTGGGTATATTATTCCTGTCCCAATATCTTTCATTCTTTTTCAATACCACCTCGTTTTCAGTTCTTGATTCCAGAGCATACGGTCCCGTCCCTACAGCTATCGAAAGCCCGACCCTGTCTGAAAACTCCTTTCTATCCAACTCTTTTGGAAACACACATATCCAGGCGGTGCTCAAACAATTCAAAAAGAACCTTTGTGGTCGAAGTAGTTCTACCACAAGGGTATACGTGTCTATTAGTTTTAATCCTGCAACGTATTTAGCCTTTCCCTGATTATATTCCCTTGCACCCGTAATGGAGTCGGTCAATAGGAAAGATGGGAATGCCTCTGGTGAAGAAAAACGGGTAAGTGAGTAAATAATGTCATCTGCTGTTACTTCTCTTGTTTCATTCTGAAAAATGGGAGAACTGTGAAAATAAACACCCTTCCTCACATGAAAGGTCCATGTCTGATAATCCTTTGTTTCCCACCTTTCGATAAGACGGGGGACAACCTCGCCCTCTTCGGTCAGGTCAAAAAGCCCCTCAAAGATCTGCATGCTAATTGGGCTTGTCTCTGGATTTCTTAAGGTTATCGGGACCAGGCGTTCGGGCGAGCTGGCCAGCCCGAAGATCAGCTGGCTCACCCCAGCAGGACGACAGGCCCCCGACAAAAAGACCAAAATGCCAAGCAACAATAGAAAGATGCGCCGATTCATCTCTTTCCCCCCTCCATATTCTCTAATCGCCATGAATTTTCCTTATTCTTTGATGAGTTCAGTTGGGATGCAGGTGTCCGATGAAGCAATTGCTCTGTTTTTTGGAAATGGTCTGTATCCACGAAGGGGTGATAGTTTATTTTTGCTATCCCTCTCTTGAAGGGTTTCCCTTTTCCATTTGTCCCCATATTCTGAATAGGCATTGTATTCACCTCGCTTAGAGTAATTACGTGTCTTATGTTATCATTTCGGTCATTATGCCTTCCTCGATATTCGATGAGTTATTCAACCTTAGCTATCCTAGTAGAGCCTTCTCCTGCAAAAGATCCTGGAGGTAAACGGCAAATTCCGGCTTCTCTGTCAGCGCTTTGAACACACTCCGATCGGTCTTGCAATCCAGTATATTTCCGAAGGTCAAGCTTTTAGGCATCGAATCCGTCGTCATCACCTTGGGAATAAAGTTCCCATCTGAGTTTAGTATGAATTCCCTTGTACCCAGGAGCGAATTGGGATAATAACAAATGTGGAATTCATTATCTCCATACATTCTCGCAAGTTCAAGATGCTCACCCTGCGTTGAAAGCTCCTCAAAAAGCTTGGGCCTATTTCTCCTTACGGCATCTGCATATACCGCATCATAAATATCTAACTCTATCCATGTATCACTGAAGTCACCAGATTTGTTCAACAGGCTGTCAATAAAATCCACGAAGACCTCGTCCCGCGGCCTTAGCTCTGGGTCAGGCCAATATCCCCCTATCATGTTCACCGGTATGATAAAGAAATTTTTAAAACCCTCTCTGTTCAGTAACCCTATCATCTCAAGGATCGTCCCTATATTGATGGTAGTTAAGCATGAGAGGATGTTAATTTTTTCAAAATGCCCGGAGTTCTTGAGTAGGCGAAGAAGCCTTAATGTCTTCCTGAAGGCGCCCTTACTGTTCCGTTGGGTATCATGATCCTCCTCAAGACCATCTACCGAGATATCAACCCAGTCAAGTGCTGCTCTTACGAGTTCTCCCAATAGGGGTTGAGCCGAAACCCCATCAGTGAGAAGCCCCACCCTCGAGTCTTTAAATCTCTCTTTGATGAAACATATCGCCTCGGTGCATTCACGTGTGAGTGCCCTTCCGTCAAATATGAATCTTTTTAGCCCTAAGTCATTGTACAGTATTTCAAAAGCATCCATCCAAGTATCCAAACTCATGTTCGTATTATGTAAATGGAAATCAACTGGATAAATGCAGTGTCTGCACCTGTTGGGACAATAACTGTTCATGATTATCTCAGCGATAGAAGGTGGGTTCTCTTGATAAACCATCTTCAAGCATTTAAGTAATTCTTGTTCCGACATTTCCGAGCTTATTAAAGAATGCCATATCTTTATAGGTTCCATCAGTTTTCATCCTTTAGATAAAGCCAACAGGCAACTTTAGTACCATTTTTGTTAATGGTCTTTAGTTCAGGCTCCTTGATACACGGTTCAAAGACCTCGGGACATCGAGTTCGAAACCTGCAACCCGACGGTATATTGATAGAACTTGGTAAGTCCCCTTTTATCGAAGAAAATTCAACCTTCATCTTGGGGTCTGGAACTGGAACCGCCTTTAAGAGCGCCTGCGTATATGGATGCATAGGATTTGAATACAACTCTTCAGCAGTGGATTCTTCCACAATTTTCCCAAGATACATTACTGAAATACAGCCACACATCCTGGCCACAACCCCCATGTCATGTGAAATCCATAAAATTGCCATCCGAAATTGCTTACGAAGCTCCAAGAGAAGTTCAAGGATTTGAGCCTGAATGGTTACGTCTAAGGCCGCAGTCGGTTCATCGGCTATGAGCAGCCTCGGATAGCAGGAAAGGGCCATGGCGATCATAACCCTCTGGCACATTCCACCACTCAGCTGGTGAGGATAATCGTTTATCCTGTTCTCCGGATCCGAAATTCTCACCGTATGAAGCAGTTTCAGGGCTTCTTGATGAGCCTCTTTTTGAGACATGCCCCTGTGAAGCCTCATTATGGCTGCCATCTGATCCCCGATGGTGTAAAGCGGATTGAGCGATGCCTGAGGGTTCTGGAAAATCATGGCAATTTCCTTTCCCCTAACCTTTCTCATTTCGTCCTTTTTCAGTTTCAGCAAATCATGCCCATTCCACAGGACTTCTCCACCAGTTATGAAGCCAGGAGGTAAAATCAACCTCAGAATGGAAAGTGAAGTAACCGTTTTACCGCAGCCAGATTCTCCAACCAAACCATGGACCTCACCAGGCATAATGGTAATATCCACTCCGTCTACCGCACGAAGGGCTTTACTATTCCTAAGGCGAAACTCTGTTCTAAGCCTCTTTACTTTTAATAGGGGATGGGAATTGGGCTCAAACTTATTTTCCATCAGCTACAATTATCCTTTGGTTAAAATTTTCCTCAAGCACTCCACTTTGGTACAATTCCAAGAAACTTATAGCAATAATAATGCCAAGGTTTATACAGGCCAAATAATTTACAACATATTGATATTAATGAAATTATAGGTTGTATAATTCTGCTTTTGAAGTTTTTGTTATTAAAGCCTAACAAAATTAGTTAGATTCCAATAACAATCAAGGAAGGAAAAGTCAAAAACGGGGGCATAATTTGAAAACCCCATCCTTAATAGACCACAATAGACCACTGAAAACGGAGACCAGTATCAAATAACAAAGAGTGCAAAAGCTATTTGCCTGCCAAATATTCTATTAACTTTGGAGTCCGTGGGAACACCTTCTATCAGAAGAAAATTGGTCCCCTCAAGAACCTGAATGTAACTGATGGATCCTCTTTCTTCGAAAAACATGTATTCCCCATATGAATATGGGAAATCGGGCCCTCGTTTTTTTTAGAGTCCAGACACAGTGACCTAAAGTAGATATTGAGCCCCCAGAGGATGGGAGTTCCGTTTCTTTCCCTTGGTTATCGGGTTTATCTACCTTCAATTCGGGTAACACTTAAAGAACAACGGTTACAGGCGGACATTTTGAGAAGCAAATACCTTTCGATTCTTCTGCCCAGCCCAGAACACGAATGTCATTGAAATTTATTACCTCGATTCCATTCTCTGACAAATATTTCGAACAGGCCCCCTTCTTGAAAGCACAACAAAAGGGTCTTCATAAAACTTTTTTCAAAATAAAATCTGCGCGTTTTGTTACATCCATCACAGGTACATAAATTAAATCATAGCCCTGCTTTTCATACTCTTCTATAACGAGTCTGTGCATTTTCTCGGCAACTTCCCGCGACTGGTCGCGCCAAAAGTCATTTACATAATCTGGAAGCATATCTAAGACAAATATGCCGTCATATCTATTATCTCTACAAATCACATAATATTCATCACGTACTTCCTTATCATACGCTCGAACAAACGCAAGAGTGTCTACTACGCCCCTATCCGTAAATATAATATCTATGCCTTGAGGAACTAACCGCTCTAACTCCAAAGCTAGATATATAAACCTACTGGGGTGGATATTGTATCGGCGTATTATCCTCCCTATCTCCGGAGTGGTATAGAAGCCTCTGTTTGCAAGCTCTGATAGGGTTGTAGTCTTACCACAACACAATCCGCCTGTTAATACATATTTCCTTATTTTCATATCTTATATACCCAAACCGTCCCAATACATATAACAAAGAACCTTTTCGACATTATTTCCTTTCACTACATTCGCGAAACACCCTCCCCCACAAGTAGCATAAGTATCACATTCGCTACAAATATCCATTTTTGTCCTAAGTTGTTCTAACTCCTTCCACTTTTTTGATTTGTACCATATCTGGTCTAATTTACCTTTCAATGCATTACCCAACGCATATACCGGATCAGTCATAAGCAATGGACAAAAAAATACCTCACCAACAGCATTTATGGCCATATATTGTTTCCGATATATGGAGCACACATTTCGAACAGTAAAACTATTGTTACAAAATACAGGCTCATATGCAATGGTAATATCTGGTTCATTTTTTCTCAAATGCCTTATCTTGTTGCATGTGGACTTCCAGATATCCGGAGAAACCGACAGCGCATTATTCTTTGCTCGTCCAAATGGCGAAGTATAAATAAAAGAAATAATATCAACACTTAAATGCAGCATCAAAAAGTATAACTTTTCAATATAGGCAACATTCTCATTAGAAATTGTGCAAAGTGCGGCAACCTTATATTTCCTATCCCTCGCGTATTCTATTAGTTTTATGGTCTTATCAAACAATCCAGGGCAATTGCGCAACTTGTCATGAATCTCCGCAGTAGGGCCATCAACACTAAATAGTAATCGCTTAACCTTCCCACTTATCCTGTCTAAAAACTCCCTGTTATAGTAGACTCCGCTAGCACCCACAGTAACTTCTAAATCGTGGCTGCACGCTATTTCTATTAGATCCTCAAGCTGTGGATGATCACCTTCGAACCCAACATAATGTGGCCTTAGTCTTCCTATTTGTTTCAAAAGAATTTCTGCATCTGCCAAAGACAGTTCTCTTTGGGCTTTTGTCTTATCTAAATAGCAATGGATGCAATCAAGTGCGCATCTTTCGGAAACATTTATAATGCAGATATCTGGGGGAGTTTGGCGCATTTTATTAATCTTTTATATTTATGTCGCAAAAAAGATCAAATTCCATAAAATTTCCTTTATATATTTTTGCTATGGCGGGGCAACCATGTTTACAATCTTTGATTTCGCATGCCCCGTAATTATGTAATTGTTCTCGTTTATTAAGGAGGTCTTTGAAGTGTTGTATTTCTATTGAGTTAAATAGTGATTCAAAAGAGTGTTCGTGTAATGTATTAGATGACATATATTTAGGTTCAATTTTGCAAATCCAAGGGCAAGGTCCAACTTTACCTTCTGCAGTGATGTATAGAAATCTGTCTCCGCCTAGACATTTTTCTAGAGGAGTACCCTTGTTAAGAAAACGCTTATATTTTATTTTTATAGGATTTGTCTCAGACTCGCATTTTTGTTTCAAATAATATATTTTCTCTTCTAATGTCTTTCTCTTGTCGCCAGAAATAAAGAATTCTTTGTAATCTACAGCGCGTCCTACTGGTAAAAAAAATTGAGTCAGTAGAGCGTTTGCGTTAAGAGTTTTGGCGAGTTGCAGCATATTTTCTAGTTCTTCGCTATTCTCGTTTGTTATAGTACACGCGACTATAACTCGAACTCCACGAGATGAAAGTAATTTTACGGCATTGCATGCTCTATTATGCAGACCACATGTCCCTCCCCGAAAAATGTCATGTTTTTCGGAAGAAAAGGAGTCTATGCTTACTGAAACGTAATCTAATCCAATCGTGGCTATCTTGTCTGCTATGTTCTCATCGATCACCCCTCCATTTGTAGAAAGGACAACATCATCAAATAATTGTCTAGTATGTGTTAGGGTATTTATAAAATTGTGTTTTAGTAAAGGTTCACCCCCCGTAAAATAAATCTGGTTGAAGCCGAAATTTCTAAGTTCTTCCAATAGTTTTGTTATACGTTGTGAGCTTAATTCGTTTGGAAGACCTTCTTCTGTAGAATTACTACAACAGTGCTTACACCTTGCATTGCATTTGTTGGTTATCTCCCATAGTACTCTTTTTTTGCCAGCACTTAGGAAAAAAATACATGCTTGTGATGTTTCCATTTTGGCTCCCAAGGAAAATGAGGGTCAGGTCTATAATGTTGGAGTCTGTCTCTGTCTATCGCTCATTGAGGATTCTGCTTACATAATTCATTATTCCGAGCCCATAAAACCACAACCCAAATCTTTTGTCAATAAAATTTATGAGGTCGCAACGGTATGGGTTTACCTGAGAGGCTTCTCAAAGTTGCATTGTTTTAGGCAAATACTCTGCTCTATTTTCATATCCTTATAGAAATCATTGTTAAGATGCCGATTGTCCACTTCTCCTATTAGTTTTTCGATGGCCTGAGTTAATTGAAGGCAGCGGGCACCTTTTGCGCCTTCGACCTCTATTACTACTTTTCCGTCCTTGATGGTAACAACCATTTGTTCCATATCTACTCACCTTTCCTTTCCGAAATCAGGCCACTTTTCTCAGAACCAACTTAATGGACCCTGTGTTTAATCTCTCCTCCTGAATCAGGGAAAACCCCCTCTTCCGGGTTTCATGAAGGATCTTCCGATAGGCATATTCCTGGAGCACCTCCTTGATCATCATGCTGACCTCCCTATTCTGCAGGTATTCCACAAGCCCCCTGATCTCGTAACAATCCTTCCCTTCTCTTTTTTTAAATCCAAAAGAGGAGTAACCTGCTGCCCCGACGGCAATGTCAACATTTTCCATTTGACCTCGGTGACCCGGTATTTTCCCGTTTTCATGAAATTCAAACTTCAAATCAGACAGTGTCCTTTTTAAGATATCCGGATCACGGATTTCTGTTTTGATTGTTGTGAAATGTGACATGGTTCAATTCTCCTTTATCAAATTCGTCTTATGAATAGTGGAGTTTCATGGGTTAATAAGGGTCTCATTATTGAATTGATATGAACATTGGAAAATCTCCCCTTACCCCTGGTTTATTTTCCAAAGAGGGGTAATCCCTTATTTATGAAGGAATCTATTTTTTCGAATCGTTCGAGTCGCAATTTTGTCAGGTTTTCATTTGACACATTGGATATTCTCGGTTCTTCCTGAGTATGGATCAATGACAGGAAGTCATGTCTTGAGATCGGATATCGCATCTGTTGGAAAAAGGTCACCATGCGACCTTTTTCCGTCTGCCCCCCGGAGAAGTGCAGACTCGGTAAAATCGATCTCCTGATCGTTTCGTCCTCCATCACTTCAGGGTTGAGCCGGAGATAATGATTCAAGGCCATCGAAAAGAAGAGGGACGGAGGAGGAACGACCCGGATCACTTCCTTAAGAATTGGCGAAAGCGATTTTCCTCCATAATGTTTATACAAAAAATGCAAGACCTTGCACCGGATCAGCTCATCCGGGTGATGGAGTCCTGAAACATAATCCCATAGACTTGAGTTTTCGACGGGACGGATATTGAAATGGCAGAGAAGTTGAACAAAAAGCGCCTTGATCTGGGATTCCTTCTCTTTTCGCAACTGACTCAAGATGGCCTTAGAAAACTCCGAGGGCTTTCCGAAAAAGATCTTCACCAGTTCTTCAAAGCTCCCCTTCCATATCCTTTCTTCAGCCCCCCGGATCAGGGTGTTTACCACTTCCATCCTCTCAAAACTAAAAAGCTCCTGGAAAGCCTCCGATGAGAAGATGTTCAAGTTCTTTATCCATCTGCATAATGAGCCGAAGTTATTGGAATGGTTGTATAACATGTTTATTAAGGATGTTTTTTGCTCCTCAGAAAGCACTGTTTTTTGGCGAATGTATTGAATGATTTCTCTGCGATTCATATAGTTCAGCCCGATCTCTGTTGCAGGAACGTTACTTTTTCCCTGGGGGTTATCTTAGCCTCTTCTTTGTTTGCTGGTCTTGTACGTCCGGCAGCCCATGTTCTCAATATTTCGATCTTCTCCTTCATGAAATTTGTGAGAGGGACGGTTTTTTGGAGGGCCCTGTGAATGTCAAATGGATTTACGTGACAATTTCGAAAAAGGGCTTCATATGATGCATCGACTAAAGCCTGCTCTATTTCCGCTCCAGAAAAACCATCTGAAAAAAGGAGAAATTCCGGGTCAATGGTTAAATTCAAGCCATATTTCTCAAATACGATTTTAAATATAGACAAGCGCTCCTTTTCATCAGGGAGATCAATGAAAAAGATTTCATCCCACCTTCCTTTTCGATACATCTCTGGAGGCATTGATCTTGGGTCATTGGCGGTTGCCACTACAAAAACAGGGGAATCCCTCTCCTGCAGGAAGTTTAGGAATGTTCCCAGGAGCCTTCCTGATACGCCCCCATCGGTGCGGGGGTCTGTCACGGAAAAGCCTTTTTCAATCTCATCAATCCACAATACGCAGGGTGCGGCAACTTGGACCAATTCAAGACAATCGTATAGGTTCTTTTCACTCAACCCTAAAGCAGCGGTGTAGATCTTCGAGGGATCAAGTCTTACGAGAGGAATTCTCCATGACCCCGCGAGAGCCTTGCATACGAGAGATTTCCCACAGCCAGGGACGCCGGTAAGCAATATTCCTTTTGGTATTGGTAGATTTCTTTCTTTCAAGAGATCCGGATTAAGGAATCCGTTTTCCCTCAGTCTGAGCCAATCTTTAAGGACTTTCATACCACCAACCTGGTTAAGGCTTTCTTTGGGAAACTCGATATCCAAAAAGGCGCTTCCTTTCTTTCTGATAAGTTCTGCCCTCAGTTCTTCTATAGCAGAAGGATCTATCCTGCCATAGCGAACCATGGATCTCGAGAATAAGTCTTCGATCTCTCTTAGCCTGAAACCGAGACAAGCCTTACTGATTCTATCTTTTTCGTCTTTTGTGAGACTGGGACTGAGTAAGGATTCAATGCTATGACAATCAGGGAGAGGAAATTCGATTACCGGAACATCAGTAAACTCTGGAGGTAGTTTGTAACTCGGGGGACCGATGATTATGACTGTCCCGTTAAATTTATTGAACTCCATAATATCCCTGAGTTTGCTTATGACTAAAGCATCCGAATTTTGGAATAGTAGATGAAAGAAGGGAAGCACCCACACCGTCTGTTTCTCCGATGTTGTGGTATTCACCCATTTGATGATGCTGTCGAGAATTCCAATTGGATCTGTGTTCTTTTTTTCTTCTCCACTTTCGAGTACTCCCCTTGAAAGATGGAAAATCTGGATTTTTGAGTTTGTTCTTGAAGCTACTATTTCCAGTTCTTGAACAGACCGTTTGATCTCTAAAGCCCCTAAATAGAAGAGAGGAGTTCTGGCCCGGATCAATTCCTCCAAACTCTTTCTAAATGATTGGAAATTATCTTTCGGGATGCTGTTGTTCATAATATTTTTGTAACACTTTAGTTCTTTGAGAGAAATTATCTAATCCCCCTTCCTCCCCCAATCTAACGCCCCCTCCACTCTCCCCCTCTTAATTTAAGAGGGGGAAGGGGGAGTTATAAGGGGGACGATTAACCGCAGTAGGGGTTGAAATCGAAGTGAAACTTCCCGACCTCTTCCATCATTTCTTTCATCTCAATAAAGGTTTGGAAAAGTACAAACTCTCCGTCTTCCTGGATATAGATCTCTATTGTTTTTTCTGCCATCGTCATCTTTATGTTTTTTGTTGCATAACGTTAAACATTGAATGGTTTAAAAAAACCCGTATTGCCGGGTATATGTTCTCCCCTCATTCCCTCCCTCTCCCCAACGGGGAGAGGGAGAAGCAAGTGGAAGATGAATTAAATTTTATTGTGACGGGTGGAAGGCCTTTTGGCTTTAGGGTGTCCCACCAAAGGCTGCCCTGTCAAATTGACCAAAAGACCAAGGTCATGAAGCCGGTAACACATGGCTTCTTTGGATACATTTGTAAAATTCCCTTGATCGATTACCTTCTGGGCAATTTCTTTTACCGTATCGAGCGCTGGATCCAAAACCACAGGATTATTCCGTCCAAAACAGCTCTTTTCATTGTAGATAGAGATAGGAACCGTGCCAAACGCTCTCTTATATGCGTTTTCAACTTTTTCCTGTGGCATTAAAAGACACGAGCTGAAGTAATCGGCCTGCCATTCCCCCCTTTGCTTGGACGCAGATATTCTACAGACAACCGCAGGCTCATTACTATCACCAGATTGATTAGAGCGTAAAAACCCCGTTAGAAGAAATGGGGCATAAATGCTGGTGTTTTCTAACGGGGTAAATTGATCAAAAAGATATTTTCGATGGAGGATCCAATGGCCGATTTCGTGGGCACAAGTAAACGTAATTCTGCCTTCGACTCCATCGAGTAAGGCATTATTAATGACCATTTTCTTTCCCTTAATCCATGTAGCTCCGAGGACACCGGGCATTTCAAGGATTGCCTCGAGATCATCGTATTCGAGGGTAAACTCAAGATATTTTTCAGCAATCGCCTCAACAGGTATGGGCGGCTTAACCCCGTTAGAAAAAATGGTCCCCTGCTCTGCAGCTGGGTCAGATCTTAGAGTCATTCCGTCGGGGTTTAATGCCCTGCTCGGTTTTCTAACGGGGTGAACTTCCTGACTTGTAAAGTTTGCCCATTGGTTCAGGAGTTCCTGGACCTCACTGGCGATTTCAGCTTTTGAAAGCCAGGAAACTTTGCTCATGTCAACCATCATTTGTGGCTTTTCCTTTTCATTTTTGATAGGTTGTTCTCAAGTTCCTTCCAATCATTGTCCGATTCCAATCCAATCTCCTGAATCCGCCTCATGAAGGATGCCACACCTTTTGGATTCTTCTTGAATGTCTCGAAAAACTCCACCGGCACTTTCCCTGCATAACTGAACAGTTCATACTTATCGGCGCCAAGGGCCTCGGCCAACCTCTCAACGACTGCTTCCGACGGCGGCGGTTCCTTTTCGTTCTCAATCCGGCTGAGGTAGGCCGGGGATAAACCGACTTTCCGGGCAAACTCTCTCAGGCTGGAGTAATCCTTATGCTGAACCCTTAATTCTCTAACGACCTGGCCAAAAGATTTTATCTTCATGGGTGCTGTTTACTGTAATGCAACAAAAAACATTTGTCAAGAAAAAAATGCAATGAAGAATGCCAAACTTAAAAAAGTAGATATCTTGCCACTATGTGCACTTTACCTCAATCGAAGATATCTATTTAAAATCTTCAATTCTGTGATAAAGTTCAATCCCGCGTGTTTCAGGAAGTGTTACCAGGCTCGACAATCCATCAAATTCATCATCAATCTTAAGCAATTTTCCTTGCATGTGGGCTACCTCCTCATACAATTTTTTAACCACAATACCCACTATGAGACAATGGGTAAAACCCATTATCCTGGCCTCCTTGTTTGCTCAAAATCTTGCCGCCTCACCCCCTCGATTCCTTTATTAAAAAACATAGGACACTTATTGGGGGAGGTCCTTGTTTATAATTAAAACTCCCAAAACAATCTCCCGGGGGGTGGGTTACGCCAACAAAAACACTATCCCGTCGATGAATCAGACAGGGCAGGGACGATCTCAAGCTCCAGCCACCGCAGACGATTCAGGATGTGAGGTGAGAGGGTATTCAAAATAAAAATGGGGAGGCATAAATTGAGAAAGAAATTTCCGATATCGATTCCCAAAAGCGTGTTTATCGATTTTGTTTTTTCCGAGCTCAATGACGGCAAACGGGATAATTACCTCCTTGAAATCAAGGTCCACCGGCAATACAGTGATCTTCATTGCAATGAGGCAGGAGATACGGAGGTCTTCTACAGGAAGCTTCCCAGGCAGGAACCCGTGGAGCTGAGCAGGAAAGAATTCAAGACCCTCCTCAAATCCAGGCAGAAAAATGCCAATATCTTCGGCTTAATCGGGTTCTCCTTTGCCTTCCAGAAAGAGAGATTGCTGGATCTCATCTTTGCGGAAACCTGGGGAAAAAGATCTGAGGCTGTAAGATATGATGTGAAAATGATTGGAAACCGCCTTGAAAGCATCGAAGACAGCCTCGATATTGTGTGGCATCTGAAGAGCCCCTGAAGGGTTGATCATGCAGACCTGGGAATATTCATGCAATGCTTGTGGCTATTTCATCAAGACCGGCGGTCCCCGGCCTTATGACAGGCAGAAATCGGAAAGAGTCCAATACGAAAACCTCACAGAGGCATCCTCCGGGCCCATTCATGGCCTGCTCGCAGACGTCTATTGTCCTTTCTGTGACAAGATTAAAACTTATCCAATCGTTCAATATGGAACCCCCCTTTCTTCCCTGAGCGAAATCTGGTTGAGCGACATTCCCCGCAAGACCCAAAGAGTCTGTCACAGGTGCAAAAACCCAGTCTTCTTAACCTTTCCTCCGGGCACCGTAAAATGCCCGAGGTGCAGGAAAGGAACATTCGAGATTTATGAGCCTTTTGAAGAAGATTTCAACAGTTCTCCTGTCCCTCCTCCCATGGGACCCCTTAAAGCGAGGCAGGGTGGGAATACGATCCGGGTTCCCAGGCCGATGGTGGTCATCGATTCCCAGGAGCACATGGGCTACAGATTCGAAAGATTTTCGAACTGGTTTGCAGGAACGGTTCACAGGAGATTGCCCGTCGGAGATTACACCCTCCTTGGTTTGGAAGACAAAATAATCATCGAGAGGAAAACCCTTCTGGACCTGGTGAGATCGATCATCCAGGAGAGAGCGGGGTTCATCCAGAAATGCGAGAAGCTTTCAGCCTTCAGGAAAAAGTGCCTGGTGATCGAGGGATCTGTGGGATTACTAAAAACTCCCTATGAGGATTCGCAGGTCCATCCCAACGCGGTATTTAGGAGTCTTATCGCAGCCCAGGAGAGGTGGGACATCCCGGTTTACTTTATCGACAATTTCCTCCTTGCGGAAGAATTTGTTGCAAGCGTGCTTAGCAAATACCATGCATACCACTGGCTTGAAGATAACGGATATGAACGGATATGAAAGGTGCCTCATCGAGGGCGATATTTGACCAAAAGTTTTGTTTTGTCTGAATGCCCTTGATATATTGGGATAATTTTCGTAGAAATTGATACCGGGGGAATTCTCGTGGAACAGATAGAACGCTTTCGAGGGTCCTTATGGGGTTTAGCCGTAGGCGACGCACTTGGGACAACTTTGGAATTCAAATCCCCGGGTACCTTTAAGCCGATCAAAGAAATGGTCGGGGGAGGACCTTTTCACCTCAAGCCTGGCCAGTGGACCGACGATACTTCTATGGCTCTTTGCCTGGCTGAGAGCTTGATTGAAAGGAAAGGGTTTGATCCTGTTGACCAACTCGAAAGATACCTTCGATGGTATCGGGA
>Ga0194110_10000584_pt1 | contig 47094 bp, 54 predicted proteins | sample TA2Kig1200mmetaG_FD_146192 | JGI IMG/M metagenome (GOLD analysis project Ga0194110, IMG submission 146192) | Freshwater microbial communities from Lake Tanganyika, Tanzania - TA2015032 Kigoma Deep Cast 1200m | ecosystem: Environmental > Aquatic > Freshwater > Lake | place: Tanzania: Lake...
ATACTGCATTCTGAATGGCCATAATATCAGACTTTGACCGGAAAAAATATTATTCAAATGAATCTGACGGTTCTTCAAGAGTTTTTAGACCTCTATCAGCCCCACTATACTCCCACCTAGATGGTCGTTCTATATAACCGCTAAAAATGTTCGATTTAATGTAGCTCCATATATCATAGAAAATAAAAGTAAGTTTAAAACATAAATTATTATTCCAAAAAATCTATTTTCATGACTGCGAATAAAACAATTCCAATACCAAGGATTAGAAGAAATAACGTATCAAAATGAGCAGATATCTTTTTTATGGACTCACATCTCGTTCACCTATTTTAAAACCCATTTTTATCATTAAAACTTATTTTTACATTTTATCAGTTATTGAACATTATTTAGCTCATTGAGTTTCTTTGGGATTATTTCGATGTATTTGGCTATATGAACACCATTTATATATTGATCATGTAAATAATTAATTACAATTAAGAAATTAGAGAAGAAAGGATTATTTTTATCATGAAAGAAAAAAAATTAAAAAATATGCGCTTTCGTCGGAAAATACAAAGAGGCATGACCCGCTGGCGTAACAAAATAGGAAAAACGAAATTTAAACCAGAGGACTTCCAGTTAGAACATGTTGAGGTTACCATCCCAGATCTAGATCTGGTTTTTCAAAATTATCGAATTGTTAATATTACCGATATCCATCTGGGCCAGTGGATCACCTCCAAACACCTGGAGGGCGTGGTGGATCTGGTGAATGATCAAAAACCTGATATGGTTACCCTAACCGGAGATTTTGTATCGTACATACTGGACGATGTGGTCGAAGATTTGGAATCCTCTTTAAAGAGGCTGAAACCAAAGGAAGCTTCATTAGCAGTGTTGGGAAACCACGATCACTGGCTAGGGGCGGACAGCATCCGGGATATATTGGCAAGATGCAAAATCATCGACGTGAGTAACGATGTTTACACCATATTCAGAGAAAAATCACCTTTACATATCGTTGGGGTAGACAGCGTAATGCTGAACAAGCACCGTTTGGATCTGGTGATGGAGAAATTACCGGAAGAGGGACCGGCCATCTTACTGGCCCATGAGCCGGATTTCGCCGATATTAGCTCCACCACGGGCCGATTCGGCCTCCAAATTTCCGGTCACTCTCATGGGGGCCAGTTCATAATCCCTGGCCTGGGAACCTTCATCCGCGGCCCCCATTTCATAAAATATCCTGTGGGCAAGTACCGAGTGGGAAACATGATCCAGTATACTAGCCGGGGCCTGGGAACCAACGTTTTCTGGTTGCGGATCAACTGTCCCCCGGAGATCACACTTTTTAAGTTGAAAAGTTCAGGTGAGGATAATGGAGGAGTATGACCAGATTTACCATCGGTCACGTTTCTACTGGTTGGGGCGTTCGCTTATAATGTGGATAGGTGGATTTTTGGGGTTCATGATTATCGACTATTTTTCAGTTGGTCTAAAGTTTGATAGCTGGTTCACAGCATTTATAGCAGCAGGTATAGTAGGAATTCTTAATGCTCTGTTCTGGCCCATATTGTCCCGTATATTTTTACCATTCATGGTTTTCACTGTGGGGGTGGGAGCACTGTTACTCAACGGCTTCTTTATCTGGTTAGCCAGTAACTTTGTTGAAGGGTTCACAATTCAAGGCACAGCCCTAATACTAACTCCGATTGCCATGGCAGCAGTTACAACCATTCTTTCAGCCATTTTAACCATTGATGATGATGCTACTTATTACAGAAACGTGATTCGGAAAGATATCAAAGAAAAAAGCAAAGAAAAGGGGGATAAATCATCAAAAGAGAGGCCAGGAATTATTTTTCTGGAGATCGATGGCCTTGCCGAAGGGGTCTTATGGGAGGCCTTGGATCAGGGAAACATGCCCACCTTGAAAAAATGGATAGATGAGGGTAGCCACACTATCACTGGCTGGGAAACAGACCTTTCCAGCCAGACCGGGGCCAGCCAGGCTGGAATACTTCACGGGAACAATCATGATATACCGGCTTTCCGCTGGGTGGAAAAAGCTAATAATAATAAAATAATGGTATCAACAGGTCTTTCCGATGCTCCGATCATTGAAAATAGGATTTCAGACGCTCAGGGTCTTCTGGCAGTCAACGGTGCCAGTCGTTCCAACCTCTTCTCAGGGGATGCAGAGGACGTTATTTTTACTTATAGCCAGCTTAAAAACCTGAAGAGATTTTACACAAGTGCCTGGTATTATGTTTATTCTAATCCCACGAATTTTGCCCGGATTGTGGCCCTGTTTCTATGGGATGTTTTCTTAGATTTCACCTCCCAGTTTACTCATTATATAAAAAATATCCAACCAAGAATAAGGCGAGGTTTCATATATCCATTCGTCAGGGCTGGTGCCAATGTATTTCTCCGTGAAATCACCACTGCAGTTCTTATAGGGGATATGTTGGATGGGAATGTGGATGTGGCCTATGTCACATACCTGGGATACGATGAGATTGCTCATCATTCAGGAGTCAGAGACTGGGATTCCTTCTATGCACTTCGAAAGCTTGATAAACAATTTCATCGTCTTGAACAGGCCAAAAAATATGCTCCCCGACCCTACCACCTGATAGTGCAGTCTGACCATGGCCAGACTAACGGCTTCACCTTCCTCCAGCGTTACGGAAAAACCCTGGAAGGCCTGGTGCGTGAGTTAATGCCTGCTGAGACTCGTATCTACAGTAAACTTTCTTCCAACGAGGACCATTTCGGTCAGGTTATTCAAGAGCCCATTGAGGAAAGTAAACGATATTTTAAAGGAAAAGGAGACTTTGTAGTGGGGGAAAGTAGGGATATTTTCGATAAAGCGGTGAAGACGGTTGACGAGACCCCCGTGGTAAAGAGAAGGATTTTGGATTATCTACAGCGGCATAAAATAGGTCAAATACCTCAAAAGAGAATTACATCTTCTGAAGAGGCCCAGGTCATTGTTCTGGCTTCAGGAAACCTGGGACTTATCTATCTAACTGAATATGAGGAAAGACTCAGTTTTGAACAGTTAAAAACATTCTATCCAGATCTGATTCCGGGTTTGGTGCAGCATGAGGGGGTGGGCTTCATAATGCTTTTTTCCGAAGAACATGGACCTCTAGCCATGGGGGCCGATGGTGTCCACTACTTAAAGGATGGCACTATAGAAGGTCAGGATCCACTGATCAATTTCGGACCCAGAGCAGCTCAGCACCTTAAAAGGACTGATAGCTTCCAGTATACGCCTGATATTTTGGTTAACAGCTTTTATGACCCTGAAAAAGATGAAGTAGCTGCTTTTGAGGAATTGGTAGGTAGTCATGGTGGTATAGGGGGTGAACAATCCCGACCATTCATAATGCACCCAGTTAATTGGGATCTGGAAGGGGAGATTGTAGGTGCTGAGAAGTTGCATCAATTGCTTAAAATTCAGCTTGAAAAACTTTAAAAATTTCTTTTTGAAGATTTAAGGGGGTTCAATGGCATTTTTTATCAATATTTCCCGTAAGTTATTAAAAAAATTATTTTTTAAAAAAACCATAAATCTAAGTTTATTTTTTAACAGGGTGTTAGATAAAAATTTTTTAGATGTTACAGTCACTTTGGATCTATTGTTTTAGTAGAAATGCAGCAATTTTATATATGATAGTTGATTCCTTTAAATCAGCTAACTTTAGAGATTTTTAAGAAATTCAAGTATATAGTCGATGGTTTTATTCTGTTGTTTTTCTCTTGTAATAGTGCTATTATTATCTCCAGCCTGCACACCATAATCACCAAAGTTGTAGTGGTTGCCGCCATCAATAGTAATAAATGTAGTATTAGCTGGGAATTTATTAAGATTTTGAGATATATCATTACTTGTAGTAAGTCCATCAAGAGAGCCTCTAATTGATAATGCTTTAAAAGTGGCATTTGAAGCATTTGATGAAGGATAGCTAGCTAAATATATAACTCCTTTAATTTTATCCTGATGGCCTACAGCATATTCAGATGCAAAAACACCACCCAGTGAATGTCCAATAATTACCCAGGAGCTAATCTCTTTATGGCTAGCTATGACATCATCGGCTTTATTAACACCAAAAAAAGCTAAATTAAATGGCATTTTCACAATAATTGTAGTATAACCATTTTTAGCAAATTTAGAAGCTATTACAGAATAGGCTTCAGCTTGTACTTTAGCTCCAGGATAAATTATTACTCCTGTAGTACTTTTGTTCCCTGTGGGAGTAAATGTAATAGAATCATCGTTATTCACTACATTATAAGAGTCAGTTGATGTGAGTGCAGCTATGGCTGTATTATCAGCACGATAGTAGTCAGAAACGTAGTAGGTAAAACTAGCAATTGCTACCGCGATTATAGCTAAAACTGTTAAGAGAATTAATTTCTTTTTAGATTTTATAGATTTCATTGAAGAGTCCCTTCAGTATATCAGTAATCCAATAAGACTCGGAAAACCTTATAATATTATTTTTTTTAGTTGAATACATTTTATTCGTAATCTTTATATACTATGTTCTACATCTATAATATTATATGGTTAGAATATTAGACTTGGAAGCAGCCGTACTCGGCTTGCTCTATGAGGAACCACAGTACGGTTACCAGTTGGAGAAGACCATTGAAGGATGGGGCATGCGTAACTGGACTCAGATAGGGTTTTCATCCATTTACTACGTCTTAAAGAAGCTGGAAAAGAAGGAATTGGTTGAATCAAAAATGGAGAAGGTGAAAGGTAAACCATCCCGTAAGGTTTTCACTATCACGGAACTGGGAAGGCAAACCATGAAAGAGAAGATCACCGATCTCCTCTCCTGGAATAAAAAATTAATCTCACCTTTCGATCTGGGTTTGGCTTATCTAAATTATCTTGAGCCGCCAGAAGTCATCGAGTGCCTAGAAAACTACGTGGAATCAGCCAATGGAAGGATTAAATTCCTGGAAAGCTCGGTGAAGATGCAGGAAGAACTAGGTGCACCTTATTATGTGGTTGCACTTTTCAGCCGCCCTTTAGCTAACTTAAAAACCGAAATTGAATGGGTAAAAGAGTTTATAGAAAAAATAAAAGAAGAAGAGAACATTTAGAGGTGAAATAAATGAAAATAGAAGAAAAGAAAATTGGAGAAAGGCAGGTGGCATACATAACTTACAAAGGTCCATATGATGAGATCCCGACCCTTATGGGGGAGGTTGTGGGATTCATCATGGCTAAAGGCCTGCAAATGATAGGCCCACCATTTGGTGTGTACTTCAACAGCCCCCAGGAAGTGCCAGTAGAAGAGCTCATGTACGAGGTGGCCATGCCATTTGCCGGGGAAGCAGAGGAAGAAGGCAGGGTTAAAATCAAAATAGTCCCGGCACAGCTGGTTTTATCAACCATCCATAAAGGCCCTTACAGCGAGTGTGGAATGGCCATAGGAGCCATAGCAGAATACGCCTACAAGAATAGTTACGAGATTATAGGACCCCCCATGGAGACCTACCTTTCAGACCCCAATGAAACTCCAGAAAGCGAGCTTTTAACCGAGATCTGCTTCCCAGTGATGAAAAAGTGATCTTAAAACTTGATTAATATTTTTCTTTAAATGTATTTAGGGAGATAGGAGATCTAAAATATGAATAAATATCTAAAAATAGTCTTATTTGGGGGTTTAGTATGGTTAGTGCCATTTGTGGTTTCATTTTTTGTTTATCCACTTAAAACAGCAGGGAACCCTCTTTTTGAATCTATAATGCCGTTGGTTATAACAGTTATGGTAGTGGCGCTGGCTTATTTATATTTAAAGAACATTAGGACAGATTTCATCAAGGAGGGTGTGATAATTGGCGGGTCCTGGTTTATAATCAACATAGCCATTGACCTTGTCATGTTCATGCCACCAAGTCCCATGCAGATGAGCCTGACCAACTACATGATGGACATAGGCTTCACATACTTGATGATCCCAGTTATTACCATTGGATTTGGATATCTATTAGATTCTAAGCTGGAAAGATAGTAGAAGACAGGTTTAGGGATATTAGGATACGGATGGTTTTTAGATGGGTCGAATTCCAGATAAAACAGCACCTTGTGGGGTTTACTGTGGGGCATGCCCGTCTTTTCGCAAAACCTGTTTAGGTTGTGGTTCTGATGAAAGAAAACAGAGAAGAAGAAGTAAATGGTCATGTAAAATTCGCAATTGCTGCTTTAAAGACAAAAATCTCAGCTTTTGCATTGATTGCGACGAATTTCCTTGCAATTTAATTGAAAAATTAAAAAAATCACATTCTAAAGAAAAGAAATTCAAATACCGCCATGAAATATATGATAATCTCCAAGAAATCCAAGAAATCGGTGTGGAAAATTGGGTAAAACAACAGGAAAACAGATTTACATGTCCCCAATGCCATGGACGTGTCGTTTGGTATAAATATAGATGTAGGGAATGTGGCTATGAATGTTTTCTCTGAAATCGATACAAAAATAAAATGTGGGATGGATTATGATAATAGACGCGCAGGTACATCTTTTTCCCACTAAGGAGGTGGGAGAGATGGTTTTGGAAAATATAAAAAGGGATACTGGAGTGGGTTATTACAGTTATGGTACCCCTGAAGAGTATCGTGAGGATATGAAAAAAGCAAACGTTGATAAGGCTGTTTTACTAAGTTTTGCACCTGATAATCAGCTTAAAAAGATGAACCTCTGGACAGTGGCCATAACCCGACCAAGTAAAAACAGAACAGCTAAATATCCCATGTTCATCCCCTTTATATCAGTGAGCCCAACCATGACCGGCCGGAAACCACTGGAGGAGCTGGAACACAAGTATAAATGGGGAATGAAGGGATTGAAGATCCATCCTGTTGCCCAGGGGTTTGCTCCTGATGATGAGCGAATGTGACCAGTATATGAATGGATGGTAGCCCATGATCTACCTATAACAGCTCATTCTGGAATCAATATCGATGAAGTATCATATTTTGGTGAACCTAAAAAGTGGTTGTCTGTTTTAGAAGATTTTCCAGATCTTAAACTTATACTAGCTCATTTAGGAAATGTTTTTTGGGATCAAACCATTGAAATAGCTGATAGATTTCCTAAGGTGATGTTTGATACAGCAATCGCTATTTCCAACATTCACACCCCCACCACACTGGACGATGAGGAAGCAGTGGATCTCATTAAGACCATTGGTGATGATAAAATACATTTTGGTTCTGATTATCCATGGATAGACCCAGCAAAGGATATTGAAAGGATAAAAGGTCTTAAAATTCGCAACAATGAAAAAGATTTGATATTAGGTAAAAACGCAGTTAAACTGTTTAATTTGATATAAAAATAGTTAAAAAAAGAAGTTTGGAAAAATGGATTACCAGGAAATTATAGAAGAATTAAAATCCCTTTCAAATCCCGAAGATGTGGAAGGAATGGCTAGATTTGGTATCAATCCTAAAAAAACATATGCTGTGAGAATACCTGAATTACGGCGAATTGCCAAGGTTTCAGGAGGGGGTCATGAACTGGCAACTCAACTCTGGGAAGCGGGTTATAGGGAGACAAGGATTCTGGCATGCATGATCGAAGACCCTAATCTAGTCACCGAGGAACAGATGGACAACTGGGCTCTTGAATTTGATTTTTGGGAGATTTGTGACCAGTGCTGCATGAAACTCTTTCGACAGACGCCTTTTGCGTATAAAAAGATTTTTGAATGGAGTAAACGAGAGGAAGAATTTGTAAAAAGAGCTGCTTTCACACTAATCGCTGTTCTGGCTGTTCATGATAAGAAAGCCCCCGATGAAAAATTTGAGCAATTTTTCCCAATAATAATCAGAGAATCATTTGATAACCGTAAATATGTTAAAAAAGCGGTTAACTGGGCTTTGAGGCATATTGGTAAAAGAAACATCAATCTTAATAAAAAGGCCATCGAAATTGCTGAAGATATACGCAAAATTGGCGCAAAGAGTGCTAAATGGATAGCTTCAGATGCTCTCAGAGAATTGAAAAGTGAAAAAGTTCAGCAAAGATTGCGAGAATAAATTTTTTGCTAATTCAAAATATGTAATGATATATATGGTTACAGTATAATTAGGATTATGAATATTATTAGTATTGGAGTTGGAATTTTCTGTTTAGCAATCACAGGAATTATTTACTATAAACTTCCTGCAACGAAAAGAACAAGGAATTATTTAGTGGTCATTTTGTTTCTATTGTTTTTGGGCATCATGAACATGGTTTTAGGTTTTTTTTATTAATTTTTGAGTTTTTTTGTTAATCTAATGAACATAAAATTATGAATTTATTTAATTTATTTATTTAATTAATTTTCATAACACGATAAAATTAGCTCTATGATTCTTAAAAAGAATCTTTTATGAAAAAACTCCAAAATTATATTTTAAATTGTTATTATGTATTTTAGACGTTTTTATAATCAAAAAAATTAGAATATTCAATATGGATTCAATAAAAAATGAAAAATTAGTTAAAAATAAAAAAAATATAAAAAAAATTGAAATTCAAGTTTTTTGGATTCTATTTTTCAGTGGTTTAAGAGGTATACACTGTAGTTTAAGTAGGATGCAATGCTTACCCACACGATGTAGGGTATGAGAATTATCCCTGCAGGTTTGGAGATGATGTAGAAGGCGATAATATTTGCCAGTATAGCTATCCAGAGCATCAGTATGAGTATAAAACCTCCAAGAAGAGAATGGAAACCGAAAAACACCACAGACCATAGAATGTTTAAAATCAGTTGCACAGCGAATATCAAAAGGGCAAATCGCACGTCCCGCCTACCTAAACCTTCCCTCCAAACTAGAAATAGGGCTACACCAATTAGTACATACAATGTGGTCCATACAGGTCCAAAAACCCAATTTGATGGGGCCCATGTAGGTTTGGCCAGAGCAGCATACCATGTGGGTATCTGAGATATGGTGGCCACAGTTCCTATCGCGCCTGCTATAAATACTATACTGATGGATACAGCCAATCTTAGAATTTCTTTTATACTAAAGCTCGTCAATTTTTTTCTCCTGTTTTTTTAAATCAGATAAACTAATTAAAAGAAATGTTAAAATGATTTCTAAATAACCTCATGATTGAGTTACCAGTTATTTGTAAAATATTTTTCTTTTTTTTAGTGATTCAATCTTTCACCAAAGGATAACCAGCTTTTCTCCATGCCATCATACTGCCCAGCACATTGGTTACATCTTTATAACCATTCATCTTCAATATACTGGCACCTACACTTGCTCTAAACCCAGTACCACAATAAACAACCACTTTTTTATCCCTCGGCACCTCTCCTAAGCGATTTTTCAGATGGCCCAGATAGATGTGATGTGTTCCTTTTATATATCCACTATTCCACTCACTAGTCTTTCTCACATCTAAGATGAATATGCAATCATCATCTAAATGTTCTTTGAGTGTTTGCACGGTCCATATATTGAGTGTATTAGTTTTCTCTGCAGCTTTAAACCAGGTGGAAAATCCTCCAGCAATATAACCTGCAATATTGTCGTATCCAAGGCGTATAAGGTAACGGGTTATTTTTTCCATCTTTTTGTGGTTTTCATCTATTATGATAATGGGGTCCTGGTAATTTAGAAACCATCCAACAAAGGCAGGCAAGCCTTCACTCCATATGTTTAAACTGTTGGGCATATATCCTCCTGCAAAGCTTGTAGGGCCTCTAATATCCAAGATCTGGGCATTTTTTTCGATATAATCTTTTATCTCCTCTATACTCAGGGGTGGAGGTGATGGAAGTCTGCATAGAATGGGTGCACCCTCTTTGTTGTATTGTTCCATTTTCTTAAAATAAGGAGGTGTATAAAGTTTTTCATTTATTTTATGTTGAATAAATTCTTCTCTTCCCATCTGAAGCATCTGATTTGTTTTCTTCTCATATCCTATTGTGGTGAACTCCTGTTCTCGAATGTCTGCTCCGCAAACAGAACCAGCTCCATGAGCCGGGCATACGATGACCCCATCTCCCAGTGGTAATATTTTATTGAAAATACTGTTATAGAGATTTTCTGCCATCTAACTGTTTCAGATTCCCCATAGAGATCTGCTCTGCCTACTTCACCAGCAAAGAGGGTATCGCCTGAGAAGACCATATAGACATGGTCTGAAATATCATTATCTTTCAATGTAATAGAAATGCTCTCATCAGTGTGTCCAGGAGTCTTTAGAATCTCAAGTTTCAGCGAACCTAAATAAAATTTGTCCCCTTCATCAACAACATTTCCATAAGCAAATTCAAGCCCCCCACCATGATATATTTCTGCACCCACAAGTTCTGTAAGTTCCAGGGAGCCTGTAACGTAATCTTCGTTTCGATGAGTTTCGAATATATGATAGATCTTCAAATTGTTCTTTTCCGCTATATCTATATAGATCTCACAGTCTCTTCGAGGATCAATAACTGCAGCACTCCCTCCAGATCCTATTAAATAGGATTTATGTGCAATTCCAGAGGATTTTACAATTTCAAAAATCACTTTATCACCTCTTAAGATTAAGAATGATATTTGTTAAGATTTGATATTTGAAGATATCAACGAACAATTCTGCAGGCCATTAAAATCGATTTCTTGGATTTATGAAGGTCTATTTTAGATCTCAGACATTTTTGATCCTGTTGGTTATTTTCTTTTCCACTAAGTTTCTCATTTCTCTAATTAATTTTGTAGAAAAAATAATATATAGATTATTAGAAAAGCAATTATGTTTATAATGAAATTCTCTCAGGTGCTAAGATGGAATACATAATCGAAACCCACGATATTACCAAGAAATATAACGATTTTACTGCAGTAAATTCAATAAACCTTAAAGTTCCAAAAAACAGTGTATACGGAGTTTTAGGCCCTAATGGAGCAGGTAAAACTACTTTAATATCTATGCTGTGCACAATTCTCTACCCTACTTCAGGAACTGCCACAGTGAATGGCTATGACATAGTGAAGAATCCTAAAGATGTCCGGAAATCTATTGGCGTTGTTTTTCAGTCCCGCTCTTTGGATGATATCCTCACTGGACGGGAACATCTGGAAATGCATGCCTCCCTTTATGGAGTGCCCAGTGAAGTGAGGAAAGAACGTATAGAAGAGGTTTTGGATTTGATAGCCCTGGGAGAAAAGGCAGATCAGTACGTTAAGACATACTCTGGGGGTATGAAGCGGAGACTGGAAATTGGAAGAGGTTTAATCCATCATCCTGAGGTTCTTATCCTAGATGAACCTACTCTGGGATTGGATCCTCAGACTAGGGAAAGTATTTGGAAATACGTTAATGAATTGAATAAAAAGGAGGATATAACCGTTCTTATGACCACTCATTACATGGAAGAGGCTGATAAGCTCTGTGATGAGGTAGCCATCATGAATCTGGGAAATATCATCACCGCCGATTCTCCAATTAACTTGAAACGGGAGTTAAAGGCAGATACTATAACTATAAGGGTTGATAAAGCAGATAAATTTATTCAAGAGGCAGAAAAGCTTGATTTCATAAAAGAAATTTTTAGAATTGACTCTGAGATTAAATTGATGGTTGAAAGAGGCGAGAACCTGGTGGCAGAGGTTGTAAATTTCGCTAATAATAACAAAATTTTTGTAAACTCTATTGAACTTGAACATCCCAATTTAGAGGATGTGTTCATAAAATACACAGGAACCACTATTGCGGATGGGGGTTAAATAAATGGCAGAATTGGAAGGAATCTACACCATCTGGCTGCGGGAGACAAAAAGATACATACGCTATCGTTCCCGTATATTAACATCTGTAGTAACCCCTCTGTTGTGGCTTTTAATTTTTGGTACTGGATTGGGTTCAGTTATAAGATTTGGCGGGATTCCAGGAGGATACAAGGCATTCATTTATCCGGGAATAATAGGTCAGACCATTTTGTTCACGGCAGTTTTCTCTGGAGTTTCAGTAATTATAGACAGGCAGTATGGTTTTTTGAAGGAAATTCTGGTGGCACCCATAACCCGTCCATCCATTGTTTTTGGTAAAGCTTTGGGTATTAGCACAGGTTCACTAATTCAGGGAGTAATTCTGCTTTTTCTATCCTTTGTGGTAGGAGTCCAAATGACACCCCTAATCTTTGTTGCAAGTATTGGACTCATAATACTTATATCTATTGGATTGGCAGGGTTAGGGCTCCTTATAGCATCCTTCACGGACAGTATGGAAGGATTCAACCTTATCATGAGCTTCATTGTTTTACCTATGTTTTTACTGAGCGGTGCCCTCTTCCCAGTTATTGGACTTCCTTCAGTGCTTCAAGCAGCAGTCTATCTGGACCCTCTAACCTATGGAGTGGATGCTTTACGCCAAGTTATATTAGGTCACGGTGCGCTACCCCTTTATCTGAGCACGATCGTTGTAGCACTTTTTGCTGTTGCTACAATTTTGGCTTCAGCTTACTTGTTCAGCAAAAGGGAACAGGAATTGATGTGATTTAAGTCTTTTATACTTTTGAGGGACTGATTTATTTGGACTTATGATGGAAATATGCCTAAAAAGGACAAAAAATTATTTTATCTGGTTATATTAGTAGTTGGACTAGTTCTTTTAGGCACAGGATTTATAGTGTCCAAATAATTTACAAAAATTGCATCGAAAAAAACCTAAACATCTACATCAAATTCTTCCGATTCACCTTTATCAACGGAAAAAATGCAAAAAAGCACTCCACATCATGTAAATGTACATAAAAAGTCGAAGAGAGAAAAATATTAATATCTTAAAGTTCAACATTTATTAAAAGCAAGGAGGGTTTTACAAACAAAATAGAAGGGGTGTGAGAGAACGCGTTCATTATTTATAAATTAATTTATGTGGGTGCTGGGGTATAGTGGTATTATTAGGAGTTATGATTCTTCTTACTGGAGGAACTGCTTTTGGCGAACATCAATTTCCTCTTGGTATATCTGTCATAATTGGGGGAATAATCCTTACGCTTTTTATTTATATTTCCCGATATTTTGAGAAGAAATATTTTGGTGATGTCGATATAAGGGATTTTAATGCGATGGGAATTGCAGAAGTGCTGGAAATGGAAGAAGTCGGTGATTCTAACAAAGATTTTCCAGAGATAAGATTTTTACTAAAAGTATCCCGCGTCGGCAAGGCACAGCAACCTTTCGTAATTGAACATACGCAAGCTTATGATAAAAATCGAGTTTTTGTAGGTGCACAATTACCTGTAATGGTTGATAACAAGAAAAATGTACGACTGCAGTAGTAATTAATTTTTTTAGATAAACATTTACAATTTTTTTATTCCTTTTTTATAAAGACTTGATGATTATAGATCAAAAAGGAAAAATTCTACTTTTTATAAAATTTTATTAAAAATTTAATATTATTATGGATTTAAAAACTCTTTAAGGGATTCTATAACTTTGAATGGATCATCTGAAATCACACTGCTTCCATATAACTCCATCCCTCCTATATCGGTGGTTGATTTGAAAATACTTCCTCTATCCACTATTCTCACTATATATGGCGATGTTTTATTTTCTGGGATTGGGGGGCAGGATATAATCAAATTGAAGCTGGTAACTCCAAGTTCATCAATATAGCATCTAAGTACATTAAATATTGCTTTTTTCACATCCTCGCTTTCTGAAGGAATTTTGCGCGCAATAATAACAATTTCCTTTTCTTTTATAGGTGTAAGATTCGCCAAAACATGGACATCTCCAAAAAAAGAACCCAGACTTAAGCCAATTGCCTCATGAGCTTTGTATAGATCCTCAAAGTAGTCCCTTCCAGTATTCTTTCTGTAATTTTCGGAGGCTCTTTTTAATAATTCCACCTTAGCATAATGAATCTCTTTGGTCATTAAGATCTGGGCATGACCATGCACCTTGGAGGCCCCTGCCTTATCCAGACAATTCCATAGAAAGAAAGGATATTTATATTCTTTATCATGCTGGTATACACGCTCAAACCATTTAAAACCAGTCTCTATATAATCAGAGAGCTCTTTCAGGCTGAACTCCAGAGGGTTATGTATTCTAAAAAATATCACACTGCTCCAGGCATCATATTTAGCAATATTTCCTCCAGTGATACAGTGTTTCCCCTCCACCCTACCAAATACATCTTCAGGAGTATATTTTTCTGGATTGCAGAAGTCACAGTTTTCTCGTGATTTTTCAATGTATTCATAAACTCTTTTCTTTTCGTTTTCAACTTCTTCTACTCTCATTCCAGGTCTACTGGCTCTCAGCCAGTTAAAGAGAGCACCTTCTCCAGTTTGTTTATTGAAGGTTTTAACGATTTTTTGGGTTTCGAGTCTCTTTATAACTTCTTCTTCAGATTCAACGATCTCACCATTTTTATCTCTTTCTCCAAAGTATTCTCTAACATTCGTCTTGAAACTGGCAGGGATTACTAGTTTTCCCACTGAACTGGAAACATAAAAAATATTATTAAATATTTTAAAGGATTTTTTATCCTCTTTTTCCAATTTGTTTAATTTTTCTTTCAGTTCTATGATAGAGGCCAATTTTAATTCTCCTTCAAATTATAAAAGTTATATTTAATGTTTTCTATAGCTTTAAGAATTTGAATTCAGCGCAAGAGACTCATAATTGTTCTAAGGGGTGCAATTAAAAAAATGTGGAAATCGATTTTTTTCATTTAGAAACTAATTCTTACTATAAGCTCTTGTTATAAGTACTATAACAATGTTTACAATGACACTTATCCCCAATAAAGTTATTAGCCAGCCAATAAAGGCAATCCATTCAATGCCATGTTTTAACAACATATTCACAAGTAGGGCGGCTCCTAGCCAAAAGATTATGCCGGAGGCGGTGCCAGCTTTTTTTTCCATGGGATCTTTTAGGATAAATCTGGCGACTAATGCAAATACTTCGAAAATTCCGAAAATAAGGCAGAACTGAAAGATTAAATTGTATGCTAATGGATGATCTGATTGTGGGGTTGGTAAGTATATATTGGGGGAGATTTGTTGAAGGTAGAAGTCTTTGGAAAAGGATGATATACTATCTGAAAAATCTGGTGTATGCACTAAAATCATAAATTGAAATATCCCTAAAAGTATCAAAAAAAAGCCAATGGTTACAATACCCACTATATCTATTTTTTTGTGCTGTTTTTTATTCAAATTCTCACCATCCAATGTATACTAAAGAGATATTTATTCGTAGCAGAAAAAATTGATTCCTGAGATTAAATTAAATATCTAATCCCTGGTTCTTCGACGGAATGCCAATATGGCACCAACAATAATAAGTAAACCAACAACAACTATTATGAACGGCCCAATCCATCTTCCAAGGTTTATTCCAAAGACTGTTGACAGTCCAATGGCAATCAGAAAAGCCCCAAAGATCATGCCTACAATTAACCCACCATGAGGAATCCCAAAACATTCATCTCTGGACCTCTCTTCTGGCTGGCCAAAACACGCATCTCCTCTATGTCTTCTTCTCCTTCTATCTGGTTTAAGGGTAGCTCCGCACTTGGAACAAAATTCAGCATCTTCTTCATTTTGCATACCACACTTTTGACAGTAAACCATTTTATCCTCTCCATATACTATTTTAGTTTTTTGGAGGTTTTAAGTTTTGGTATGTGAATAGTTATCAGTTTAAGCTATTCTTGGATTATGTAAATGAGTGTTCATTATCAGTATAAGAATTAGTATAAGAATTAATTATGGATTATTTGGATGATAAAAATAAATTTTACAAATAGTTAAAATCAGATCGTTGAATTAAATGTTAATTGTGATAATCACCATTTTCTATGTAGTCTTGCACCGTAAACCAATAAATCGAAAGCGTTTCTCTTATCTTTTGATAATCACTGAATTTTTTTGAAATTATGTTCCAGAATTTTTGCCCATGATTCCATTCGATAAGATGAACCATTTCATGAAAGATTACATAATGGATTAGATTATCAGGTAGATACTTAAGCAGGGTGTTTATGGTTAGATTTTTTCGTGAGCTACAGCTTCCCCATCGGGTTTTCATCTTTCGGAAGAAAACATTATTAACCTTAACCCCGAGTTCAGAGCTAAATTTTTCCACAAGCGAATTTACTAGATCTTTTAGTTCTCCGTCACTCCTTTCTAGTTTGAGTTTTTTATATTTCGAGGATTCGATTGTATTTCTTATACTGGAGACTTTGTTGTATATCCAGCTTTGATGTTTCTTCATGATCTTTTCATGGTCATGGTAGCCTTCAGGTAGCACCACCAGCAGATCCCCTTTTTTGATCTCAAGTCGCGCATATTTCACTTTACGCTGAACAACCCGGTATTTAACCTCCAGATCATGGATTTTTATTTTTTTATCCATATTCCAACCATTTAATTTATTTAGGAATTTATAGGGAAAATATCTATTAATTAAATATCTACAATATTTAAATAACGCCCTGAATTTTTGGGATAATCTTTACAATCCAGCTTTTGAAAGGTTCCAATGCAAGTTGTAAATTCAGTTATGTTGCATTTTTTAGGTTAGGGAGTAATTTAACTAAGCTGTTTAATGTTCAAAATTCAAATTCTTCGAGATTTAATTCTATTGTCCATATTTACCCATTAACTGGGTTTCAGCTAGAATATGTCCTTCCATAGCCTTTAGAACCTGGTCTTTTGTTGCACCTGCCTCGAGGTTTAGTTTTGTATCTAGGGCATAGATTTTGAAGTAAAAACGGTGGGTTCCGCTCGGAGGGGCTGGCCCCATATATCCTATACTGCCAAAATCATTAATTCCCTGTTTTGCACCGTTCTCCAGGGTTCTCTGATCTCCTATTCCCTCAGCTAACTCTTTAACATTAGAGGGTATGTCAAAGATTACCCAATGTGTGAAGTTTCCTGCAGGTGAATCTGGATCCTCACATATAATGGCGAAACTCTGGGCACCTGAAGGTGCAGAACTCCAGGAAAGTGGAGGTGAAACATCCTCACCGTTAGTAGTGTATTTTTGTGGAATCATTCCTCCTTCACTAAAGGCGCTGCTAGAAATTTTGAAACCAGTAGCATTTTGGGAGGTCTTATTTCCAGTTTCTGAGGTACATCCGGCGGTTGCGACAACAACAATTACAGCCAGAACTAAAAATATATTTTTTTCCATTGAATTCCTCCTCTTAAACATGTTTTTCTTTTAAAGATTATATAATTTATTATAAAGTTTTTGAAACATTAAAAAACCAGTTTTTAAGACCAAATATTAAAAATTAAAAGATGAACTAAATTTGATATATAAAAAAAGAATTAATTATATTTCCGGTTTTGATGGGTTTTGATAGTTTATACAAGTTTTAAAGGTCTAAAACCAGTAGTTTCCTAAAAAGGATATATTTTGGTCTTTTAATTCTAATTGTCAAAAAAATGCTCTACTTTTATTTAAATCTTTCGATTTAATTGTAATAATAATTTATAATAAGAATAGGCTAAATTATAAAAATTTAATTTATATTGATAATGGAGGAGCTATGATGAAAAATAAGGATTATTTGATTTTGGGTTTAATAGGAGTGATAATAATAATTGGTGCAGCTTTTTCCTTCAATAGTCTCCAGTCAACTGATGGACAGACATTGAACACTACAAACAATACTAGTGATCAAGGAGATAAGCAAACAGCCACTAAGACTAGTACTAATACTAAATCAGGTGGATCTAACAGTGGAGGTGAAGATGGTCCTGGAAATCCTGCTGGTATTTACTGTCCAAAGTGTGGTTCTGATAACTGGGAAAGTGGGTACTTGAATGAGACGCACGTTCCTTACAGATGTTTAGATTGTGGCTATCAATGGATTGAGGAATGGCCAGAAGAATTGAGATAAGGGAAAGATATTTATTTTAATTTTCAAATGAGCCAAAATTTTCTCATAATTCTCATGAATCATACTTTTTTTGGTTAAAATAGTAAATATAATATTATACATTAGATAAAAAATAAAATGGTGGTGGTTGTATGTTCTGCGTGAGTTGTGGGAAGGAAAATGAAGATGATGCCAATTTTTGCTATAAATGTGGAAAAGATCTGAGTAAATATCATGAGGGCGGCGATATACCAAAAGAGGCTGAAATAGAGCCAATTGAAGAGACTGGCGGTGCAACTATTGAAAGTGAAGTAAAAACTATTGAAGAACCCATAATTATGAAAGAAGATGAAATAGAACCAGAAAAAGACAGGACAATGTTGGAAGAGGAGATAAAAAGATTAAATAGCAAAATATTCGAGCTTGAAAATGAAAACAAGATATTGAAGATTGAAAGAGATAAATATAAAGAATTAAATCAGGTGGAAAGGGAGGAATCCAAGAAAACATCCACTAAATCATTCAAGAAAACATCCGAGGAAGGATTGGTGGACAAATTCAAACGGTGGTATAACGAGTAATTCATTTCAGTTTATCAAGGCCAAGGTCTTGTACGGCCCACTCGTGCTCTTGTACCCCAAACCTTGTTTTCTAAATTATCAACTGCTTTTCCTAACTTTATAATAAGTTCTATTGTTTGGTCTACCAATTCTGTTAACGATTCTCTGTCTGCTGATCCCTCGTAATCTTTTAATCTTTTACTTAAAGCCTCTGCTTCATCTAAAATTTCCCAGGCAAAGATCTTTTCTTCATTTTCCATTTTATCATCCCTATTTCTTAAATTTAGTTATTAATACGTTTTTTTAACATATTGTAATATTTAGTTATTTAGTTGACAGAAGAAATACTTTAATCCAGCTTTGGAGATATGTTAAGTATATAAAAGAAATCATATAAAAAATTCATAGATCAAGATGATAAAGGTGAAATAATGAAGAATTTGTCCAGAGAAATAGTAAGTCGCATCGAAGAAATTTCAATGCCAGTGAAAATAATGCATGTCTGTGGATCTCACGAACACACCATTATGCAGCATGGAATAAGGTCTCTAATAACGAAAGAAGTGGAAGTGGTTGCAGGTCCGGGATGTCCAGTTTGCTGTGTTCCATCGGTAGAAATAAATGAATGTGTATATCTTGCCAGACAGGGCGTCACCATAACCACTTTTGGGGACATGTTAAGAGTTCCAGGAAGTAATGGATCATTGTCAGATGCTAAAGCAGATGGAGCCGACGTTAGGATAGTTTATGGGATTAATAATGCTGTTGAAATAGCAGAAAAGATAGAAAAAGATGTTGTATTCATGGCTGCAGGTTTTGAAACAACAGCACCAACCACAGCTTCTGAGATCATCTCAGAACCTCCAGAAAACTTCTCTATCCTCTCATGCCACAGATTGATCCCTCCTGCTTTAGAATTCCTCATTGAATCTGGGGAAGTGAACCTAAATGCGCTTATAGAACCAGGACATGTATCTACCATAATTGGAACAAAACCATACATCCCTTTTTCAGAAAAATATGGTATTCCACAGGTTGTAGCTGGATTTAACCCCTTTGATGTTCTTATTGCAATTTATATGATCTTAAAACAGCTCAAAGAAGGGAAGGCAGTGGTTCAAAATGAATATAGAAGAGTTGTAAAGGAAGAAGGTAATGTTAAGGCTCAGAAACTTATGGATGAGGCCTTTTACATAAAAGATAAGCAATGGAGAGGGTTCCCTGAGATCCCTGATTCTTTTTATGAGATAAAAGCCGAGTTTTCCCACGTCAATGCTAGGGAAAACTTCGATATTGAGATTGAAGAGTTTGAAGATGTTGTAACTGGCTGCATATGTGGCCCTATCCTGCGGGGAGTTGCAAGACCTGAAGAATGTACCTTATTCAGGAAAGAATGCAATCCTATGAATCCTATCGGAGCATGCATGGTGAGTAAGGAGGGTACATGCAATATAGCCTATAGATATGGTTCTATATGAACAGAGAAGCAAATTTTTAGGGATTGATTATAAATTCTGGAATTTATTCAGATTTTTATGGAGTACATCATCATATGAAAGCAATAGCGCTTGACGTAGATGGTACAATCACAGATAATACTCAGAGAATATGCATAAGTGCAATTGAAGCTATCCGTAAAGCTGAAGATGAAGGATACCCAGTTATAATTGTTACTGGAAATATCATGTGCGCCACTAGAATGGTTTCTAAGATGCTGGGCACATCTGGTGGTTTAGTGGCAGAAAATGGGGGTTTTATAGAATCACCCAAAGGAAAAATGATCCTTGGAAATATAGAGAAGTGTAAACCAGCTTATGACTATCTTAAATCAAGATTTGATGTTATTAAAGTTGAATTTTCAGATCATAGGGTGTCTGAAATTGCAATAAAAAGAACTATTGATGTAAATGTAGCAAAAAAGACGTTGAAAGACTTTGATGTGGAAATCTATGACACAAAATTTGCCATACACCTAACTGACCCATCTGTAGATAAAGGTTCTTCTCTAGGGATTGTAGCCAGAGATATGGGCTTAAAAATTGATGATATATTGGCAATTGGTGATAGTGAAAATGACCTGAAATTTCTGGAGGTGGCTGCTGTGAAGGTTGCGGTTGCAAACGCTGACTTGGAACTTAAAAATATTGCCGATTATGTTACCAAAAATAGCTACGGAGATGGAGTTAAAGAAGCTATAGAGAGGTTCATATTATGATTTCTGAAATTGCCAATGAAACATTGGATCTTGCCAACCAATTTACAGAACACGTGGAAGTTTATGTTGAAAAAGAGGAGACTTTGAATGTTGATATTCAAAAAAATAAAGTAGATTTTGCCAAGGAAAGTTTTACTTATGGAGTAGGTATAAGGGTCATTTTAGAAGGAAAAATAGGGTTTTCTTATACCACTAATTTGCAAAATCTAGGAGAAATGGTTGAAAACGCCATATTTAATGCTGAATGCAATATAAAGGATAAAAATTTTGCTTTTGCACCAAAATCCAAATATAAAACTGTTAAAGGAATTTATGACAAAAGGATTGAGTCAATGGAAATAGTGGAAGCAATAGAGTTTGCAAAAACCATGATAGGTACTGTTCATGAACTAAAATGTCAGCCAACTTCTGGTGGATTCTCTACTGGATGCATAAAGAGTTTTCTCATAAATTCTGAAGGAACAAGCTGTGAAGACATTTCCACATTATTTTCTGGTTTTATATCAGTTATTGTTGAAGATGGGGAGGATATATCTACTGCACACGAATCTGATTCGTCCAGATATCTGGATATAAATCCGGAATGGCTTGCAGAGGAAGCCTGCAGAATTGCAAGCAATTCTTTAAATGGTAAACATGTAGAAACTAAAGATATGGATGTTGTACTGGATTATCATGCAGCCGCAGGTCTTCTTGGAACCTTTGTCCACGCTTTAAATGCAGACAACGTGCAAAGAGGCAGATCTGTTTTTGCTGATAAGATTGGTGAAGAAGTGGTGTCTCCCTCTTTGAGTATATACGATGACGGTACAATAAAAAAGGGTCTTAATTCTTCAACTTGTGATGGTGAGGGGACTCCGAGTCAAAGAACTACAGTTATGGACAGTGGTGTGCTTAAAAATTTTTTATATGACATATATACATCAAATAAAGGTGGAGTTGAAAGTACAGGTAATGGAATTCGATCCTCTTTTGCTGATACGCCTTCAGTTGGTTTAAGCAATTTCATACTGGATTTTGATGAGATATATGAAATTTCAGATATTGGGGATGGGGTACTGGTTAGCGATGTCCTGGGTGCTCATACATCAAACCCAATTTCAGGTGATTTCTCGGTGGAAGCAAGTAATACCTTTAAAATAGAACAGGAAGAGGTTGTATATCCCATAAAAAAAGCCATGCTATCAGGAAATATTTTTCAAGCACTGCAAAATGCATCAGCAATTTCCAAAAAGACACGCCAGATAGGATCTTTCATAACACCCCGTATATTGGTCCGCGATATGAGGGTTGTTGGTTGAATTAAGAACATTTATAATTGTTTTTATAATATAAAAACTGGTAAAAATCATATTTAAACTATAAACTTGTATCAAATGCAAAAAATATAATTATGAGTTAAGATACTTCAGATTTTTATATTTCCAGTAATAATATCATAAAATAAAAGATTTATAAAAAACTGCCGGGAATAATTTCCGGCGTGATATGATTCAATTATTCAACTTTTAATATCTTTTTCTGTCATAAACAGTTCTATACAGATATCATTGGTGAAATACTGGGATTCATTCATAAAATAGATGCTATTATTCAAACAAAATCAATTTTATGGATTTTTGGATATTTAGACAATAAACTAGTTATTCCAGATGATAATTGAGGGTCTTTTTTGTTATGTATTGGATTACTCGTCGCTTTTTAACATTTATTGATTATACTAGTCGAGTTTGCAGAGTCATTCATATCACTATAATATTCGAGACGGAAAAGGGTATAAAGCGTTTGAATTGGTCAATCTAAAATTTCAGCTACGAGGGTGTTTTTCACTGCTAACCCCCATATGGAATGTAAAGTACCACAGGAGCACTAGAAAGACAATGTTTAAAATCAGTCCCAGAATTCCTCTTTCTGGGTCGTAAATGTTTGTCATGGTAATGCCCAGTGGCCCGATTTTTGTTCCGGATCCAAAAAATGTGTATGCTAAAGTGTTCCAGATTGTATGGCCCAGGGATGTCACGATAATCGAACCAGAACGGTACCTGAAGAGACCATATATAAGCCCTCCAACGAAAGCGCCTGTCAAATAAAATGGTATCATTGCATAATTTGCTGCAAAATCCTTATTGAGAATGAATAGGGGTATGTGCCAGAGGCTGAATGCTAGGGCTGTCCAAAATATTATGGCCTTAACATTGAAACCTTCTCGATCCATAATCCCATATAACCAGCCCCTAAAGAAACCCTCCTCTGTGGTTACAGTGAGAATCAGCGTGGTGAAAAAGAGGGTGGCCATAGGTCCCACAATAGCACTAAAACTCTTTATTCCTTCCAAATTACCAGTTATAGCAGCTAATAGTACAATCAGGAGACATACGCTGGTGGTATACAGAATAACCAGTTCATACTCTTTAAAACGTCCAGCGATTAAGCCAAATTGTTTACAATCCATTTTTGTCAAAAAAACAAAAATCAAAATCAGTGGAAAAAGTACCATAGCATGTAAACTTTCATTATTAAATAAAATCGGTGTTAATATGCTTGCAATTAAAACAGTTAAATATCCCAAAACAGGGATGGTGTACCTATTGTTCATTATTATCACTTCCCATCTAAGTTCTGTAGAAAGCCTTTTATATAGTTTATAACTCCGAATTTTGGAGAGAATAGGTTAAAATGCCTTAATAATATGAATTAGAATTTGATTGATAACATGGGTTACCTCTAAAATCTTAAATAAATTAGACTTTTTTTAAGAACCTAAATATACAAATTCTAGAAGTATTAACTAAAAGAGAGCAACCTTTTCATTTATTTCCCCCTAAAATTTATATAAATTGTGAGACGAAGATCTTAACATGTTAGAGGTCATTTACTTTTTAGCTGTCATATTTGTTTTTGCTCTGCTTTCTGGTAGATTGAAGGACAGTCCAGTAACTGGCCAAATGGTTTTTATCGTGGCTGGAATGTTATTGGCTTTTGTAGCTTATTATAATATTGATTTTAAAGCACAATACAATTTTTTCCTCCTAATTTCGGAGTTAGCATTAGTTCTGGTATTGTTCACTGACGCTTCTCGTATTGGATTGCAATATACTATAAAAGAGCATGATCTACCTCTGAGAATGCTAATAATTGGCATGCCCCTTACCATTATTCTTGGAATAATCTTTGCAACGGTTTTATTAACAGACTTAAGTATATGGGAGGCTGCTATTTTGGGTGCTGTATTAGCCCCTACCGATGCTGCTCTGGGTCAGATAGTCGTTGAAAATAAAAGATTACCTTCTAGGATTCGTAGAACATTGGAAATTGAGAGTGGATTAAACGATGGATTGGCAGTGCCGTTTCTATTGCTTTTCCTAACATGGTCTATTGCTGAGGAAACTTTTGCACCCACCAGCTTTTTCATAATAACAGCCCTGCAACAGATTGGTTTTGGAGTACTTATAGGATTGGCAGTTGGTTTATGTGGCAGTTGGCTCTTAATACGAGCTAAAGAAAGGGGAAAGGTTAACGAAACCTACCAAAAAATTGGTTTATTATCATTAGCTATTTTGGCATGGCTTATAGCTGACCAATTAGGTGGAAATGGATTTATAGCAGCTTATGTGGGGGGATTAGCTGCAGGATATGTTCTAAAAGATGTTGCCAGAACTTTATCAGTTTTCACACAGACAGAGGGTCAGTTTTTAGTATTGGCGGTTTTCTTCTTTTTTGGAATAATGCTGGTGCAATTTTTACCTGCATTATCATGGCCCATAATAATATATGCCATTTTGAGTTTAACTCTGATTAGAATGTTACCTGTGGCCATATCTCTCCTTAAAACTAAATTGAACCGTTATTCTGTATTATTTATGGGCTGGTTCGGTCCAAGGGGCCTTGCATCTCTTGTATTGATATTTATAGCAATAGAGAAGCAGCCAACATTTCCAGGAGAAGACACTTTAATGTTAGCGGTTCTGGGCACTGTACTTTTCAGTGTATTTGCACATGGGATATCTGCTTCTACTTTATCTAAACGCTATTCCAGTAAAATGGACGAACTAACACGAGATATACTTGAAAAAAGTGAAGAATTTACAAATAAAGAGGATATCTAACTAATATATCTTCCCAGAAAGCTCGTTACCATTTGGCTAAATTCTTTTGGCTTTTCGACCATTAAATTGTGTCCCACCCCATCCAGGATGATCAACTGGGAATCTTTGATGGAATGGTGGATGTATTCTGATAGGTTGATCCGGGTTAAAATATCCTCATTTCCGGCTATTATGAGTGTTGGTACTGATATATCAGAAATAGAATTGGATATATCCCATCCAAGACAGGCAAGTATAGAATTTCGCACAGCATCAATGGAACTTTTTTTTGCCATGATTTTTTTCCGCGCCAGGATAAATTCACGATTATCAAATAAAAATTGGGGCGTGTTAGCCAGTTCAAGAACTTTATCAAAGAATAGGGAATAACCTCCTTTATCCAGGCTTTCAAGTAGGGTTTTAAATGTTTCTCGTAGCTTCTTATCAACATAGCTGAAGGTAGAAACTAAAATTAGTGACCGAACCATTTCAGGATATTTAAGGGCAGTTTGCTGAGCAATAGAACCGCCCATGGAGTGTCCTATTATATTGGCCTTGTAGATTCCCTTCTCTTCCATAAATTTCAATACATCCCGAGAAAATAAATCAATAGAATAATGTATTTTGGGTTTATCAAATGATCCATGGCCTCTTAGGTCTAAAGAGAATGTTTTATATTTTTTTGAAAACTCAGGGGCTGATGCTTCCCATATGCTGTGGTCACTTCCCAATCCATGGAGTAAGATTAAAGGAAAACCATATCCTCTCTCCTCATAATAGAGTTTTATATCATTCACCTTAACTATTGACATATAGAACACTGTTTTAAAATTTAACCATTCTACAAATATTTACATATATTTTATTATATTCAATTGTCATTGAGATTTATTGCATAAACTTGATACTACTTTTAAATTTTAAAAATTTAATTTTTTTCTAAGAAGGGGATAATGAAGTTATATAAACTTTATTGCTCATGCCCTTTAGGATGTTCAAGCTTTATAAGTTTGAGTTTCAATTTTATTGTATAAGGGTATTATAAAGAGAATGAATTGGTGTAAATTGTCTACCTGATGAAAAAAGACCTTTAGATATCTTTAGATGCATCAGATGGTCTGGAAATGTTTATTGTCCAGATTGCAATTCTAATAAAATTTATAAAAGGGGATATCCACAAGTCAAAATAAGACATTATTAATGAAATAAATGCTGCATGAACTTCAATGATTTTATTTCAACGATTTTTGCTAATAAAAAGCTCCACAGGGCTGAAATGCTTTACATACTCACGAATTTCGATAAAAAAGTGTGAGAAGACTTTCAGAAGAATGAGGACACAAACAGGAATCATTATATCGTTAATCAAAATAGTGTTAAATAATGCACACTAAACTGGAATAAGCGTAAATGTTTTTAATAGAAGAAAATAGCTATATAAACCTAATTATTAACTATTTAATGACAATTTAATTCATTAGGTTAAAATCATGTTCATTGATATATTGATATTTCTATTGTTGTTAGGAGTTCTGGTGATAAGCGGAATTTTAACTACAAAAACCCTTTCTAATATATCATCTTACTTAAAATTAGGTCATTTCACAGCAGGATTTATCATAATGGCCTTAGCAACAGGCATCCCTGAGTTAATGGTAGGTTTTAATTCTGCTTTAGCTGGATTGCCGGTGCTGTCTTTGGGGGATGTCCTGGGATCAAATATAATAAATTTATCGCTGGTAATAGGATTGGCAGTTTTAATATCAGGTGCAGTAACCCTTAAAGAAAGCACTATTAAAAATGAAATAATTTATCTCTTCATAATTTCACTTTTACCACTTCTGCTAGCTCTGGATCAGCATTTATCCAGAATGGACGGTTTTATACTCATAAGTGCATTTATTTTCTATTTTCTTGCAGTTTTCAGAAAAACAGTTCCAGAAGAAGATGAAGAGGAAATCGGGAGAAAATTGTTTATAAAAAGTTCTTTTCTGTTTGTTTTAAGTGTGGTTTTTTTGGTATTTAGCGCCCGGTTCCTGGTTTATTATGCAGCTTTGATAGCATCGGAGATTGGTGTTCCCCTTTTTATTGTGGGTATTTTACTGCTTTCTTTCGGAACTTCACTGCCAGAACTGACATTTGAAACCATTGCCATGTTACATGGATATAAAATCATGGCCGTAGGAGACTTGATGGGAAGCACGATTGCAAATTCTACTCTGGTTTTAGGTGTGGTGGCAATTATTAGTCCAATTATGATCATAGATTTTACGCTTTTTAAAGTAACTTCAGCATTCTTCATAATTCTCCTTTTTTTCGTTATCCTGTTCCTTTTAAGTTATAAGGGCATTACCAGGGCTAGAGCCTTAATTTTGATAATTACTTACCTAACTTTTTTGATAGTTTTAGAAGCAGCACAGCTTTATTAAAACACTAATTAGTAAGGATAAGAAACTTTTTTATTAAAGTTTTACGCTCTTTATGATCTTAATTGTATCTAAATTTCAGGATAAAGATAAATATAATAGACCTATTGATTTCAAATCTTAAATTTATGTGTTTAGCTTCTTATTTTAATGATTATTTTTAAAATGATTTATTGTAAAAATGTGGTGGAAATGCTTTTAAAAAAATTTTATATACTAATATATTATATATTATAATATGTGGGGGGGGTAAATCTACTTTAATGTGATTTTAACCTCATTTTTTTCATAAAAGTAGCTTTTAAAAATTTAAATTAATTATTAAGTAGAATAACTGATTAATTTTCCCTATAATTTTTTAATAAAAAAAAGAGTTTGTTGGACTATTTTAAAATTATATAATCACTCTTTCTGGAAAAGCATCAATATTCCAGTTATTAAAAGCCATAAACCAATTAATATTCCGAAATAAATTGGATCACTCACAATTGAACCTACAGCCATGTATAATAAACCGATTATTATGGCTATAACTCCATTCCATCTGCTTCCACCAGTCTTTGAAATTACACCAATTATACCTGCAATGACCAGGAATAAACCTACGATCCATACTAGGAAACCTGCTACGGCAGCGAATAATCCAGGACTGACTAAAAATCCAATACCTAGGGCTGCTAAGATGATTCCTAATATAAGTTCCAGAATTCCCATGGTCGCACTTTCGCCCATAGCCATTATACCAGCGAATATGAGACCTAAACCAACAATAAGAACTATGACTCCACTTATAACAGCAGCAGTACCATATCCTAATAGTGGAAAGGCCATTACAATTAAACCCAATATTATTAGAATTATTGCACTAGCAGTTTTATTCATATCTCACCCTCCTTTTTTTACCCAACAAACTCATTAAATCCAATATACAATATTTTAATCTGATTATATATTTTTTTTGTTTTATATTCTTAATAACCGCTTTTAATCCAGAATTATTATTTTAGTTGAAATTTCCTATAATTTCGCGATTCTGTTAACTTAATGTGTATGGGTGATAATTTTATTAATAAAGATATAGAAATATTAGATATGTTAACATCCCTAGTTGACCTGTTAGTGGAGAATGGAGCTATAACCCAAGAAGAATTTGAAGCAAAGGTAAAAGAAAGATTAGAAAATGTTAAAGATTTAACCAGATTTGAAGAATTAGAATGATAAGGAGTTTTTTTATGAGAGAACTGCCTTTAAATTCCCAAATTGAAAAAGTAAAAAATGTCATTAACAGGTTAATGGAAATTTACCAAGATAATCAATTTAGCACAGAAGACATTATTCATCCGCCATTTAGACATTTAGTTGGTTTTAATGCAGTTAATGTATCGAAGGTTATAAAATATTTGTTCGAAATTGGAGAAGTTGAAATTATTGGACAAGAAAATAATAAAATCGAATTCAGAGTGACTGAAAAGTTTGGAGAAATTCCATATATAAAAATAGATGTTCCAGTAACAAATCATATAATAGAATCTTTTGATAATGATTTACCAAAAATGATGAGTGCTTACGGATTATTTGCTAGTTTTGAAAACAAATTACGATTTTTTATTTCTTCATTCTTAGAACAGAATAAAGGCTCGGATTGGTGGGAAACAAATGTACCTAAAAAAGTTAAAGATAATATAAAAGAACATCGTCACGAAAAATGGCATATACAATTACCAAAAAACCCGATACAATATACTGACTTTTCTGATCTTATTAAAATAATAAATAAAAATTGGGACATATTTGAAGTAGTTTTTAAAAACCAAGCTTTAACTAAGACTTATTTAGAAAGCCTTGAAATTCCACGTAACACTATTGCACATTCAAATGTTTTAAGTGAAAGCATGTGTAGTGAGCTGAAAATTAATATAGAAAAGATACTTAATCTTATAGGACAATATGAATTTAAATCTAATGAAAATACAAATTAATCTCTGATTTAAACTCATATCTTTTTTAGCGATTTTAAATCGGCAATTTACCTACGTAACACTGTTATATTAAAATACACACCTTTTGCTATTTTCATACACATTAAGTTTACAGAATCATAACTGAGGCGCGTTTAAATAGATCTTTTCAAAAAATAATTATAAATTACAAATTTTACATATTAATTGTCATGTGGAGAATAAGTCGTCCTGATGCAATGGATGTCCTTAAGGATAAGAACATGGTAAAAGCCCTATCCAACTATTTCGAAATCATGTTAAATAGGAAACTTTCAAGGTCGAAAGTAGCTTTTATGATTGAAGCAAGTGGTATTGATGAGGATAGTGGTGATATAGATGATTTATGGGATGAACACGAACGCATCCGGAATGAATTTCATAAAATATATGATGATGAGATATCTCTTAAAGATACAGATAAAAAACCAGCTTTTTCTTATCTAGATTTGAAGATAGAAATTGCAAATAGGATCTTTAGTGACTGTTATTTCTGTGAGAGAAGATGCCATGTAGATAGAAATGTCGGTGTTGGATTTTGTGGTGTTGGAGATTCGAAAATAGCTTCTGAATTTATACATGTTGGTGAAGAGGCACCATTGGTCCCATCTCACACAATCTTCTTTGCAGGATGCACTTTTGAATGTGTTTACTGTCAGAATTGGGATATAAGTCAGCGTCCTGAAGTTGGAATGAGTTTGGACGAGGATAAACTCGCAAAAATCATTGATAGAAAGAGAATGGAAGGTTCAAGGAATGTGAACTTCGTTGGAGGAGATCCCACGCCCAATTTACTTTATATTTTAAAAACAATGAGATTGACAGAAGAGAACATACCTGTAGTCTGGAACAGCAATTTTTACATGTCCCATGAGACCATGAAGCTTCTGGATGGCTTTGTTGATCTCTTCCTAACAGATTTCAAATATGGGCCTGGTGAATGTGCAGAAAGGCTTTCTGGAATTCCAAAATACTGGGATATTGTTACAAGAAATCATAAGATGGCTAAAAATGCGGGAGACATGATAATAAGGCATCTTGTTCTACCAAATCATGTTGAATGTTGTTCAAAACCTCTTATAAAATGGATATACGAAAATCTTGGAGAGGAAACTGTTATAAATATTATGGGACAATACCGTCCAGTTTATAGAGCTGGTGAATATGAGGAGATTGCAAGGTTCCCCAATGATAAGGAGTTATATGGGGCAATTGACTATGCAAACGATTTAGGTTTAATAAATGTCATGTTATAATGTGATCGAATGATATGCAAAAACTGCGGAGCAGAAGTTAAAAGAAGAAAAGAATTCTGTCCAAATTGTGGCTTGAATCTTTCCAGATTATCCTATAAGCCTATACAGGAAAAATATTTTCAGGGTGCTGATTTCAGTGATTTCCATGAAGAATACCATGAACATCATCCACAATACATGGAGGAAGAAGAGCAAACTGGTTCTGGAAGTAGAATGGGTCTAATACTTCTTTTAATGATCATAGGACTTATTTTAGGTTTACTGGTGGGGATGATAATATTTTCTAATGGAAGGATACCAGAGATACTTCCATTTTAATAATAAAGCTTACAAAGCATTTTTAACATTAACGCCTTATTGAACGAAAATCAAGGTTTATACATGCTGATCAGGTTGTTATAGATATAATTCCTTAAATAATCAAAAAAATCGAATGTATATTGAAGACGTAGAGAAATATAAAAATAAAAATTTAGTGATCATGTGAATATTTTAATAACCGGGAGCCCGGGATCTGGTAAAACCACAGTTTTAACTAAGATAAAAGATTATATTGAATTTAAGGGATATTCTATTGGTGGAGTGTTTTGTCCCGAAATGAGAGAGGGTAGGAGAAGAGTTGGGTTTAATATAATTGATATTATGAGTAAAAAAAGAGGAATATTAGCGCATGTGGATGGCGAAGGTCCAAGGGTAGGAAGATACAAAGTAAATCTAGAAGATTTAGAGGGAATTGGTATTTCTGCTGTAGAAGAAGCTATAAAACAGGCAGATTATATAATGATAGATGAGATAGCTCCCATGGAATTATACAGTCAGAGATTCTGCGAAGCAGTTCATGCAGCTTTTAACACCAAAAAAACTGTATTGGCAGTGATACATAAAAAATCGAAACATCCATTTGTAGTTGAGATAAAAAATAGGGCTGATGTGAAAATATTTGAAGTTTCTAGGGAGAATAATAGCTATATTCATGAGGAGATATTGAAATTTCTTGAAATCTGATCATTAAAAATAAAAATATGGTGAAAGCATGGAATGTCAGGATTATGGACTTACACGGAATACCGAAAGAAGGAATTTGAATTTAAACCCATTGCAGCGTGGAGGAGTGCTACCAACAGAGGCCAGAATTGCCATGTATGAATTTGCAGATGGATATAGTGTCTGTGATTACTGTGCTGGAAGGCTGGATGAGATATCAAATCCATCAATACACAATTTTTTAGATGATTTAGCCAATTTTATCAATGTTGATGAAGTTAGAACAGTCCATGGAGCAAGGGAAGGGAAGTTTGCAGTGATGCATGCTCTATGTAAGCGTGGTGATTCCATCATCATGGATGGAAATGCTCATTATACAACCCACCTTGCAGCTGAGCGATGCGGGCTGAAAATGGTTGAGGTTCCAAATACTGGACATCCAGATTACGAGATAACACCTGAAAAATGCAGTGAAACTTTAGAAAATGCCATGGATAAAGGAGAAGATATAAAACTTATTTTACTTACTCATGTAGATGGTAACTATGGTAATTTAACAGATGCAATTAATATAGGGAAAATAGCAAATAATGCAGGCATACCCATCATTCTAAACTGCGCATATTCTATGGGGAGGATGCCAATTGATGTGAAGGCATTGAATGTTGATTTTGTGGTAGGAAGCGGACATAAAAGCATGGCAGCGTCAGGTCCAATTGGTGTGCTTGGAATGAAGGAAGAATGGGCAGATATTGTGCTTGAAAAGTCAAGTAGGCATGGGGTGAAGGAGATTGAGATGCTTGGATGCACAAGCAGAGGAGCACCAATTGCAACTTTGATGGCTTCTCTTCCATTTGTGGTTGAGAGAGTGGATCATTGGAGTGAAGAAGTCCAGAAAACAAGGGATTTCGTTATTAAGATGGAGGAAATTGAAGGTGTTAAACAGATAGGTGTAAGACCAAAGCAACATGATCTGGTAAGGTTTGAAACACCTGTTTTTGATAGGATAGCTGAAAATCATCCAAGAAGAGGGTTCTTCCTATACGAGGAACTTAAAAAAAGAAAAATTGTAGGATTAAAGCGTGGACAGACTAAATGGTTTAAATGCAGTGTTTATGGATTTAGTGATGCTCAGATAGAGTATATTCTAAACTCTTTTAAGGAAATTGCAGTTAAAGAAGTCAAAAAAGAATAAAAAAAGAATAAAATTTTATTTATTTTTTAACCACTGGAAACTGCACCTCAGTTAACAATTCGCTTTCTGGAACTTCGTTGGGATCGCTTAGATAAATTTCTGTAGGTGCTCCAACTATCTCATATCCATTTTTGAATGCATATTCTGCTAAAGCTGCAAATACGGGCCCTACCTTATCATAAGGTCCTTTATGCATTGCTGAGAGAACGAGCTGTGCTGGAATTTTTTTGATCTTTATTTTACCTTCTTCCTGTGCTTCACCAACGAATGGGATTCCAACCTCGTATATCAGTTCTTCTGGAGAAACTTCCTCTGGGCTGTTGTAGTATATTCCAAAGGGTGGTCCAACGATCTGTAAACCTTTCATCATTACCCATCCAACCACTTCGCCGAAGAGAGCTGGCAGCTGGTCATAGGGTCCTGTAGCAAATATATAAGTGACCTGTTTTTCTTCTACCATTTTTTCCTCTATTTGCATAATAAAACCCCTGCATATAATCTATGATTATATATGTTATCCCTATGATAAATTCATTTCGCTCTCCAACATTTTACTGGTACCCTTTTCCAGGAAATCTCCTATCACTTTTGAAATAGTTTCACCTACACCCGGGATACTTTTCAGATCATCCTTTTTATGCCTAGTTTTGATACTTTCTCCTAAATTTCCTATATTTTCAGCGGCCTTATGATAATTCCAGGCAGAGTACATATTTCCAGATTTAAATTCTTTAAAAAAGGCTATCAATAATAAATGATTAGCAAGATCTCGATTAGTTCTCTCATAATCCTCTCGTGGTATCAAAGTTTTCTGTGCAGAATAAATTTCAAACCGGGGAGGTTTAATGAAGTTTTTTATTCCATATTTCCTGCAAAACTTGAAGGCAAGCTTATTTAAACCTAACATATAGTTTTTTTTGGGATTCATATTATTTTTGTATAAATCCTCATATTTTTCGACAAGTTCTGGGAAATTGTTAGATAAGAGTTCTAAAAATCTTATACGTTGATTACTTCTAAGAGTCATTCCTGAACCAATTAAAATATATTTGGCATGTTCAGATGATCTTTTAATCACTTCTTCAATATTTTCCCTACCATCTAGGAGGTAGGGCACGATTGGAATGAAATTAACTCCTGCCTGTATTCCTTCTTTATTTAATTTAGCAATGGCTTTTAATCTTCGCTCTGGAGAAGGGGCAAATGGTTCTAAAAGGGGTAATATCTTTTTGTTGAAGGTTATAATTGTAAAAGAGACAGTGCACCACGTTTTTTCTGATATATCTTTTAGGATGTCCATGTCTTTTAAAACTAAATCGCTTTTAGTACCAATATGAACTGGGAACCTATTTTTGGCCAAAATCTCCAGTATTTTCCTTGTAAGTTCATATTCACGTTCAGCAGGCTGATAAGGGTCGGTTACTCCTGAAAGACTTACAACATCTGGTTTAAACTTTTTTATTTCTTTTTCCAAGACTTTTGGGACATTCTTCTTTACATATATAATTCTTGAGAAGTCTTTGTAATCTTTATGAACCAGATATTTTTCTGTTGTAGCATCACAGTAGTTGCAGGCAAACTGACAACCACGATAGGCGTTAATAGCATACCTAACCCAGAACCAGTTGTCCAAGAATTTGTGCCTGTAAAGCACACTTTTTGCCTCAGTTTCAATGTATTTTACCATACTATCAGATTAGAACCGTTAGTATTTTATTTTGTTTTTTTTCGAGGTTTAATCATCCACATTTTTTCTCTTAATGTTAAAATATCAATTTTATAACAAATATCAAATTAATGAAAAATAAATTTTAGCATTTAGAATTTTGTATTAAATCACTTAATAAAATTAAAAAAAGAACTTAGATCACTAAAAAAAATCAGCTTATTAAAGAGTTAATCTCTTTATCCTGCCAATACACTTTTTAAAATAAAAAAAATAAAAAAATTTTTTTGAGATGAAGTCATCCTAAGAGAATAAATAATGTTTTTATTGGTGATATTTTTTAACATCCTTGGCCATGGCCAGTAGTATGGTGTCGGAAAGGTGCACATCGTAGTAGGAAAAGTTGGAAATAAAGGTTTCCAAGTGTTTTCTGCCCCTTTCAGTTAAATTATATTCCTCATCTTTTCGTACTAAAAGTTTTTGCTCCATCAATGGTTCGATCAAACCTTTGAAATTCCCTTCAAAGTCGTAACTTTCGGAGCAAGTGGCATTAAGCTCACTGAGTACTGGGATGTAATTTTTAGGATGGAAGGCCTTGTGAAGGGAAGGCACTATTTCTTCTGGGGTTTTTAGGTTTTCCGCCCACATAACATAGAGGATCCAGTTTCGAAAGGCCACGAGTTTGTTCTCTTGCCAACATTTCTCCAGGGGTAGCTTATATTGGGAATAATCTTCTTTTTTTCCTTTACGTGAGGATATGGCTTCTCTGAGTAATCCCACGGCGTCTACGAAAATTCCGACTGCTATGATAAATCCAATAATGGCATCTACAAAATAAATTCCATAGATAGCAAAAACAGCCCCAACAATAACAGAGATAGCAATGAAAACATGATTTTTATTGTCCACTGATTGTGCTATCAGGGTTAGGTTAGCAAAGGCTCTTCCCACATATCGCTGATAATAAAAGAGGAATCCTACAACGAGGAGCACAACCCCTTCAACTGCAATCACCAGATATGGCATCGTAAGAGGTTCTAAAGTCCCATTCATGGCTCTCAGGACATGGCTGAAGGATTCGCTCCCTATAGCGTATGAAGCTCCAAAGAGTCCAACTATAACTAGGAATGTGGCCAAATTTTCACGTTGATATTTAATTCCCAGCCACACCAGAAATGCAGAGACAGTGTCCATGGTGTTGTCCACGCCGTCGCTGATTAAACCCACACTACCGCTTAAAAAACCTGCCCCTAATTTTAATATAGCCAGGAAGAAGTCCAAGAAAGTGGTGTTTCTGGCAGTGGCTGAAGGTTTGAGTAAACCATTTTTTACAGTTGATGCCTCTCTTTCCATGTTTTTTGTATATATTTTGGCTTTTTTTTGGCCTTCTTCATTTAATTCGTATTTATTATCCTTATTTAATTCGACCCAGCCTTTTTTAATTAGTTTTTCACATTCAACATTAGTAGCCTGGATTTTTTTATTTTCTCTCCCATCTTCCAACCTGGAACGCAAACGGGCTAGTTTAAAGAACAGTTTTTCCATTAATGGGTGGCTCTTTTCAGGTAATTGCTGGTACCAGATGAGAGATATGAATAATATGGATTTTTCCCATAATTCTTCCAGGCTGAGAGGCCCTTCCTTGAGGAGGGCCATCATCAGGAATTGATCATATCCCAGTATTGGTTTTTCAGCTTTCATGATTCTCAGAGACTCTTTAATATTAGATAATTCTATTTTTTCTATTATACCTACCTAGATTTTCAGACCTTAACCACATTTACACTCTTCCAGACCTTCTGATCTAAGAGTATAAGTAGCAGTGCAAATATTCCCAGGATCAGGAAGGAATAGAGGCCTCCTCCGAACGCAAATATTGATTCAGAATGAGAAAGATACAGTATGGCTGCTACTTCGGTGGTATCCAAAATTAAATGTAAAGCAACAGCAATCCAAACACTCCTGGTTACCAGAACTGCGTAACCATAAATCACCGCCAAGATTATTGTGATGAGGATCATGTTCAAGTTACCAAGGATAGGTTGTCCTGGCCAGTTCATTCCCATATAAACATTACCGGCGTGCCAGATTCCCCATATCACACCTAAAATTACAACCCCGACATATGGTCCAAACAACGGGAATAGTCTGTCCTGTAGGTAAAATCTCCATCCAAACTCTTCACCAAAATATTGGGGCCATACTATGAAGAAACTTAGAGCCAGTAATGTAAGATAGATTAAAAAGAAATTTCCAGGGTCATATCCGAGTATGGGTTCCCCCATACCAAAAAGATAGTTTAAGTAGAAAAGTATGATGATCAAAAATGCAAACAATACGCTGAAACCAATGAAAAATTTTTTTTTCACTCCAAACCATAATTTAGATATTTTAAGACCTTCTCTCCACTTTTTTCTAATGTTCATTATAATTAAGGTTATAAAACCGAAAATTGCGATAAGCGATGATAGTAAAGGTGTTACTTTAATAACCGGTAAATCAATTAGAGTTTGAGGCATGAAAGGCCTATAAAAACTTTCAATCAGGAAAATTATTATATATAATACAAATATTCCCAGAAAAAATTTCGATTCTCTTGTAAGCGCACGATCCCGAAACAACACCATGCAAATAATGGCTGAGGTAGCCGGTATCAACATATGTATGAAGGTGGTGTAAACAGGGACCTTGCTCCAGGTACCATAATTAAAATAAAACCATACGAAATGAACAAAAGTCAATAAAGTTAGTATGGACAAAAAAACAATTAGTTCTTTCTTTAATTTTGAAACGCTTTTACCCTCAATCGTAATGTTTTCCATATAACCCCTCTATAAGCTATAAAAATGAAATTATTATTATTATACTTTTCTATTCCAATGACCATTAAACCAGTTTATTAAAACTTTTTTTATTCTATTTACCTCTGTATTATATTTTGATCACAGGTAACCGCACTTCAGTCAGGAGTTCACTCTCTGGAACTTCCATGGGGCTGTTTAGATAGACTTCGGTGATGGGTCCCACAATATCATAGCCATTTTTAACAGCGTATTTTACTATAGCATGAATCACCGGTCCAACTTCAGTATAAGGTCCTTTGTGCATCGCTGCAAGGACTGTGTGTTCTGGTAGTTCCTTAACTCCTACTCTACCTTCCTGTTGTGCGTCACCATCAAATGAAGCCCCTATCTCATATTGTAGATCTTCTTCGGGTACATCCTCAGGGCTATTGTAGTAGGTTCCATAGATCATGCCAGTCATTTGGAGACCCTTATTCATCAACCAATCCACTACTTCACCCATAAGCTCCGGAATTTTGTCATAGCTACCTCTGTAGGGTGTATAAGCTACTCTCATTTCTTCAATTCTTTTCTCCTTTATTTCCATATGATCACCCCTTATAATTATTTGTAGGTGACATTAACTATTTTTGCACTGGAAACTGCACTTCCGTCAAAGTTTCGCTTTCAGGAACTTCCGGGCCGCTTAAATAGATCTCAGTGACTGGTCCAGCTATTTCATAGCCATTTTTCGCTGCATATTCAAATAAATCCGATAAAATTGATGCTGCTTCTCCATAAGGGCCTTTAAATATGGTGGAGACTACTTGATGTTCTGGTATTTTCTTTATCTGTATGTCACCTTCAGCCTTAGTTTCACCAATAAATCCAGCCCCTACCTCCCATTCCAATTCCTCAGGAGGCACCTCCATAGGGCTATTATAATAGGTACCATAGATCGGCATTGTAATCCGCAGATTTTTGGCCATTATCCACTCCACTACCTTGCTTAGGAGTTCTGGGATTTTTTCATAGCTACCTTTGTGGAAAATAAAGGCCACCTGGTGTTGAGGGATTGTTTTTATTTCTATTTTCATAATATCACTTCATGAACAATGCATTCTTTAGAATGTATAATTACTTATGTTTCAGGATTAATTATTTTTTACTAATAAGGTGCAATAATTCAAAATCCCATAAAATTGAAAATGAAGATGTTTATTTTCCATTAATACTGGCATCTAAGAGATAAAATTATTTAAATTGTTAAATACTGTTCAATAATGATTTTTTAATTGAATAAACCTAATTATATTGCGTTGTTAGTTTTAATATTGATCTAGAAACAGTTAAATATTTTTATTATTTATTTAAATTCAAAAATTTCAGTAAACAATATAGTTTTCTTATTTCGCTAAAAATTTCATATATAAAAGACATATATTTTTTAATGAATTCAATGTTAAACTTCCACCCGGTACTTCTGGCTCTGATGGCAACATTGTTCACATGGTTTATGACTGCTCTAGGAGCGTCTACAGTATTTCTAACTCGTGAAGTTAGTAGAAAAGTCCTAGACGGCTCTCTTGGCTTTGCTGCTGGAGTTATGATCGCTGCGAGTTTTTGGTCATTACTTGCCCCAGCAATTGAGATGTCTGCTGGTCAGGGTATTCTTAACTGGCTACCAGCGAGTATTGGTTTCTTAATGGGTGGGTTATTTCTAGCTGTAGTTGACAGAATAATTCCTCATCTACACCTTGGCTGCCCAATAGAGGAAGCTGAAGGTATAAAAACTATCTGGCATCGGAATAGATTACTGGCAATTGCTGTAACATTGCATAATATTCCAGAAGGTCTGGCTGTTGGAGTTGCTTTCGGTGCAGTTGCTGCCAATTTGACTTACACATCATTAGCCGCCGCCATAGCTCTGGCAATTGGTATTGGTATTCAAAATTTTCCAGAAGGTATTGCAGTTTCCATGCCTCTAAGAGGTGAAGGGTTATCCCGAAGGAAAAGTTTCTGGTATGGCCAACTATCTGGGCTGGTTGAACCAATTGCAGGGGTGATAGGAGCTTTATTAGTAACTATTTTCACACCATTGCTTCCTTATGCATTAAGCTTTGCTGCAGGCGCCATGATATTCGTGGTAATTGAAGATATAATCCCAGAATGTCAAAGAGAAGGTAACATTGATCTTGCAACGTTAATGGCGTTGTTTGGTTTTATGTTGATGATGATATTAGACGTGGCGTTGAGTTGATAAAAATAAATCTAGATGAACCTTAAGATATGAACTTAATTTTCAATTTAAACTCCTGTAACTCTTTTTCAGATCTAAAGATTTATTTATTTTAAAAAATAATTATTATATGGGGTGAAAAAAAATGGCTAAAGTAACAAGAGAAATGGTAGAAAATTCTGGTATAGATGTTGACGAGCTGGTTGAGCTTCTAGTTAAGAATGCTGCAGCGGAGCTAACAACCTTTTACTACTACACCATATTGAGGGTTAATCTCATTGGACTTGAAGGGGAAGGTATTAAAGAAATAGCTGAAGCAGCACGAATAGAAGATAGAAATCATTTTGAAGCACTAGTACCTAGGATATACGAACTTGGGGGTGAACTGCCCCAAGATATGAAGGAATTCCATGACATTTCTGGATGTCCTCCTGCATATCTACCTGAAGACATAAGCGATGTGAATAAAATTTTAGAAGTCCTGGTAGGGGCTGAAAGATGTGCTGTGCGGCAGTATACCCATATCTGCAATATCACTGCAGGTAAAGACCATCGGACCTATGATCTAGCACTCGCTATATTGAATGAAGAGATTCAGCATGAGTCCTGGTTCTCTGAATTCTTAGGTGAAGGACCTTCCGGACATTTCATGCGAAGAGGCGAAACATCTCCATTTGTCTCAAAATTCCTGGAATAGCTCTAATAGCTGATCTAAAACGATCAACTATTATTTTTTTTAAAATGAAGCATTTTAACAGGGAGAAACTCTCCACTTACAATGGTAAAAATGGGACTCCAGCATACATTGCCTATAAGGGCAAGGTATATGATGTTTCAGATAGCTTCCTCTGGCGAGGTGGGGAGCATCAAGTTATTCATAAAGCTGGAGAAGATTTGACAGAAGCCTTAGAGGAAGCACCACATGGCATTGAACTACTGGAAAAATTTCCCGTTGTTGGATTATTAAAATAAATAGTTCAGGATATTTTTGTTTAGTTTACGTGGTGAATATGGATGTGGAGTTACTCCTGTTTAGAGATTAATTGATTCATAAAATAGTTAGTTTGTTATAAAATTTGCTTTATATTAGATTAAAAATATTCTAAAGGGAAAAACTCGCACGTAAATTTTGAGATGTTGAATAATTAAAAAAAAGTCAATAAGGCTGAATTAAAATGGAGATTGTTTCTGGAATACACAGGATCTACAGGATATCCAACAGCTATCTGGTGGTGGATGATGAGATAATGATCATTGACACAGGGATGCCAGGTAATTCCCGTAAGATTCTTGATTATCTACGAAATACATTAAAGCGTGACCCCTCAGATATTAAAACTATCGTGTTAACTCACCATCATTTTGATCATGTAGGTGGTTTAGGTGAACTTAAACGAATAACCGGAGCAAAGGTGGCAGCCCATATAGATGATGCCTATTATATCAGTGGAAAGAAAACCCCTGACTCTCTTTTTGCCAGGGCAATTACAGGCATATTTAAACTCATAAAACGGTCACAACTTGTTGAAGTGGACATTATACTGGAAGATGGTGACAAGATAGGTGATTATCAGGTTCTACACACTCCAGGACACACTCCGGGAAGTATTAGTTTATATAACCCAAAAAATAAGGCTATTTTTGTTGGAGACATTTTAAGATGTGTTAAAGGGGAAATTAAAGGACCTGTGCCCCGATTCACACCAGATATAAGAAAGGCCAATGAATCTTTAAAAAAACTGGGCGATCTGGATATTGAGGTAATACTAACTGGCCATACTCCGCCTTTAACATCTAATGCCTCAGCAAAATTAAAAGAATATTTGAAAACAATCTAAACCTTCTTTTTCTATCTTTTAGAGGATTTTTCGTAAAAATATTAAGAGAAGATATTTATCAGCTGTAAATTAGCAGAAGATTTTTTTGATTGTTAGGATCAACAAAAACAGGAAGTTTTCTACCCACACCTATAGAATTCAGGTCGAGCATACTTATATAATCCTTATGTTCAATCTGGTAAATGTCACCGTCAGAAAGAGTTACCTCGAGCTGGAATTTGACCTGAGGAAGTTCATTGAGATAACTTCCAGTCTGTTCCTGGTGCAGTATTTCTGCTTCGCCTCTAATCCCGTTCTGGATGAGATTTGTTTCTCTAACATTGATTCTTCTGTAATATAACAAAACTCCGATTGTAGTTATAAGAGGGAAAATGACGAAAGCACCTCCCATCGTGTAATAGAAATTCTTGAGGGAATAACCATCATCTGTAAGGGCCTCTGGAGAGGCCATAAACCCCAGAATGAGGAAAATTATACCAACAGTTAATAGAGGGACGGTTGTAACTAGAAAGATCCATTTAGATATTTTCCACATAAAAACACCATTAATATTTTTTTATTTTCTTAGGCTAGAATTTGTGATACGAAGTTTGAATATTGATTTTTGTCTCCAGACGCTCCAAATGCAGAATTTCCAAACTTCATGGAAATCTTAACCTGTATTGATTTGTCTTTAAGAATTTGTGCCATCACCAGGTTAGAATCCTGTGTATTACTTCCAGCTAAAGAGTAAACCCCGATGGTAATGTCTTCTGGAAGTTTTAAGCCATTTAGATATGATTTTATGGGACCTGTAGGGTTAGCACCATAAGTTGGACTTCCCACAATCAGGATGTCGTATCCAGATACATTAGCTGCATCGCTGGATCTAACTCCGGCTACTTTAACTTCATAATCCTTTGATTTTAAATCTTCGGCCATATAAAGGGCTGCGGTTTTAGTGCCCCCTGTTAAGCCTGGATCATATACGATCAATGCTTTGCCAGTGATTTTACCATCTGGTTTTATTGTTTCAGAGCCATAACTTCCATAAAAACCTATTAAATACGCAACCACTGCCACTAAGACTATGATGGCCAGAATAATACCAACTATTATCAATATATTCAAAATTATCACCCTAAACATAGTTTTACATTTTTTGATTTTTATATAGTTATATCTTAAATATTTTATATATTTTGTGACTTGAATAATGTTAAAAACCACTGAAAATTATAATTATGTGAACATACATAATTTTTATGGTAGAAGGATTTTCCATGTACGGCTATTTTGAAATACAGGCAAAGGTTGGTATAACCAAGCATACGGGGGGCTTGAAAGCCACCAGAGAATTAGTAAAGCTGTGTAAGGTTGATGATTCAGATTACCTGCTGGTAGTGGGGTCAGGGAACGGAGTTTCTGCCATCAAAATTCACAGAATGACTGGCTGCAGGGTAGTGGGTATTGATATATCTGAAGACATGGTTGAAAGAGCCCGTGAAAAACATGAAACTGCAGTTGAATTTATAGTGGGAGATGCAGAGAACATTGACTTCCCAGATAACACATTCGACGTGGTTATATCTGAATCTGTAACAGGATTTACAGATAAAAAGAAATCAATTTCTGAATATTATAGGGTGCTGAAAGAAGGAGGTTATTTGGGGCTGAATGAGGTAACCTGGCTCGGGGATCCATCGCCTGAGATGGATGATTATTGCCGAAGGGTTATGGGCCTTGTAGCTGAGACCAGAGAGGAATGGTTATCTTTCCTTGAGGAAGCGGGTTTTAAAGATATCACAAGTTCAGTAAGTACCATGAGCCAGTGGAAGCAGGTGGTTGGAGATCTGGAGCTTCAGAGCATGGACTTTTTCAGGATATGGGGCAGATTTTTCCATCTCTATCTACATGAAAGGGAATACCGGAAATCAGTCCACCAACTTGCTTGGGAGGCCCTGCATATTCCCCGAGGATTCAGCCGCTATTTTGGATATGGGCTCTATGTAGGGATGAAATAACCTTTGAATCAAATTGATTCAAAAAAAATTCTAAAATCGTTAGGTTCATCAGATCTGTGAAAAAAAAGATCTGCACAAAAAAAAGAACAAAGAGGCTTAGAGATTATCCTGCACTTGAATGGAATTTTTGTTATATCATGTAAGCTGCAACATAATATATTCCTGCATAACACATTTTTATTTGAGTGATTTTATTTGAGTGATCTGACTAGGATAACCTTTCAATCATTCTTTAACGTGGGTATTATATGATAGAGTGGATCAATCTCTCAGTCCTTGTGGTTTCGGCTTTACTTTGCCTCTACTTTTATATAAAGAGTGCTGGACCTGCAGCTCTGGAGAAAAGGATAGGAGAAAAAGCTTACGATAAATGCACCCAATATAGAATTATATCATCCATATTCATGACTGTTGCCAGCATAAACTATGTGATCTACTATTTTTATCCACTAACTTTACCTATTCTGCGATATTTCCCATGGAACTGGTGGATATCCGTAATAATGGCTATTGTAATTGCTATCCCTGGTGCATATTTATGGTTTAAGGGCATGAAAGATGCAGGGGAAGAAACTATAGTGGTAAAAAGAGAACACCAGCTATATGGGGGAATTTATGAAAAGATGAGACACCCACAGGCTTTTGGGGAGGTAATGTTCTGGTGGGTACTCTCATTATTACTGAATTCCCCATTTCTCGCCCTATTCTCTTTTATATGGATACCTATATTTTACATGATGTGTCTGGCTGAAGAGAAGGATCTTGTTATTCGTTATGGAAAGGAATATGTGGAATATCGGGAAAAAACAGGTTTTATGTTCCCCAGAAGGAAATAAATATGTATTAGTTTTTGGTTATATCGTGTTTACATAAACACAACTTCGCTTAAGTTTTTATGAAGGTTTCAACGCCAGGCCATGGATTTGAACTCAAGCGTGAACAGCTGCACAGGTCTCAAACCTCCACACTGATCTTCTTAGACGAAAAATTAACGTTTTAATTAAATTAATTTCCCAGAGATCATAGAAGAAGATATCCAGGCATATTTTTTCATATAATCATTGACACTAACAAAAGCAAGTGCCATCAGAGTATATGGAAAGAGAGCCAGAAAATACTGGGAAATATCCTCATCAAGGAGGGTTATCACATTTGCATATCCCCTCAGTTTCTGAACACAACTGAATGCCTTAATAACATCAGAATCTTCGAAATCCTCTTTTAAATATTTATTTCGGGCTTTGCGGGGTAGTCGTGGTATATCACTAAGACTCTTAACATCTAAAAATTGTCTCTCAAATTCCAAAACATCTTTTAACTTTCCTTCAGAATCAATATCCACACATTCTATCTTTAAAGCTGTTTCAAGCTTTGCTATGTCTCTCAATATATGAGCGTGTCTGGTGAAGGCAAAATCAATAAGCCACATATTGAGATTATCATCCATAAGCACATTCCTGAGGTTTAGATCACCATGAGTTGACGTTTCATAAGCACTTACAGCCTGAGATCTTCTCTCTGGCATAACATTCTCCACAAAATAGAGAGGATTTACTGATCTGCCCAGGTTTAAGGGCAGTTCAATATATTTTTCATCTGGCATGGCATTGAAATTTTCTCTTGCATACTTTTTTATAAGGTCATACTGGAAGAAGGAGTCATATTCCTCATAAAGAAAAAGGTCCTTTAGTTTTGGCTGTCCATACCATCCTCTAAGAACGTTTCTAAAGAGTTTTTCCAGGGCTGCTATGACATCAGCTGTTTTATGGGAGAAATAGTAATCCTCAAAGCTTATGATCTGGCTTTCTCCAGCATTTATTCCTACAAAATTGTATAATATCCCCCCATAGTCACCAATTTTTTTATGATCGATTATCTGTGTTGCATTATTTTGAATGTACCGTTTCACATGGTCTTCGTATCCTTTCACCTCATCTGATATCTCAGACCAGCTTCCAAGCTTTAAGACAAAGGGCATCTCCTCTCGACCAGACCTATCCCATGCATTAACACGAAATACCATAGAACCACTGTATCCACCAGTTAAAGGGGTTAAAACAATTTCACAAGAATCAGGATGCATCTTTCTGGTTATCTCCTCAAAAATATCGTTCCAGCCATCACATTCACCTTTAATCTCTATATATTGCTCTTTTTCAAACAAAATATCAGATATATATGAAACACCCATAACTGCACGCTGGATTCTGGTATTATCCAGAAGATGGCGCATATCCATAAAATCTCCATTATTGACAATCTCTCTGATCCTTCCATCCAGATCAGATGTTTTCTCCAAGGGCATATGCTTGAAAACAACTGCATGGTTATGGAGGAGCATTCTTTTATTCCCAATATTTGCAGGGTGCAGGTAGAATAGTGAACCCAGCACATCTTCATCAAAGGAGGAGAGATCACTTTTAAGGTCAACTCCAACACCAAAGCTAACCATGGTTTCACCTTTATACCTGGGTTTGGTGTTGATATTCATCCAGGAGGCAATATTATCTTCGTGCATTATCATTTCACGATTTTTTGGTGCTAACTTTTTAATGGGGGAAATATTCACCCCTGAGCTGTAAAATTCCGCTATATCAGCCTGCATGGCAATACTCACAATACCCTTAAAAGAAGGTCTCTGCTTCCGGGCCATCTTGAAGATGGAAGCATAGAGTTCATCAACACTGAAACCTGCATCACTTTTACTTTCTGCGAATATCATATCGTTGAATCTACCATCCAGGGCCACGTTAAAACCTGTATGTATGGTTACCTTTCCTGTGTCCTTTTTTGGGATAAGAAAGTCAGGGGTATCATGTCCATCTGTGGGAAGCCATACCATGGTGCCGCCAATGGTGATCATCTCACCCATGATACCTATATAATCTTTAACATCTTCTCCCAGCCCACCAAGACCAATAGAATATTCAGTCTCTGAGAACTTCCGGGAATATATGTCATCTTCTTCTATCTGTGCATAAAGTACTTTATGTATGTCTCCTACAACCTTCAGGGAAGAATCCTCATGTGAAGCCTCCAGGAGGGTTAAGGAGACAATTTCATCCTCATATTTGGGGAGAGCATCCCAGTCTATGGGTTCTGAATCTATCTGGGGTGTTATATGACTTTCGATAGCATCTTTTCTCGTGGAATGAACAGAAAATATCTGGTCGAACCCTGCCATCTCCAGTACTTCCATAGGATATGGTTTTATGTTGCAGAGACAGAGTTTACCTTCCCTTTCTTTTAGGATTTTTTGAATTTTTAGAAATGTTCTTATTCCTCCACTGCTCAGGTAGGGAACTTTCTCCAGGTCAAAGACAACAGCAAGATCATCATCTTTTATAAGTTCGCTCAGAGTTTCGTCAAGTACAGATGCTCCATACGCATCCAGCCGACCTTCAGGCGAAATCACAAGGATTTCACTAATTTTTTTTGAATTTATAATCATATAATCCTCTGATTTGACATTCATTATGAATAAGAATGTATTCCTTGTTTTTATGCAATAATATTCATATAAAATTTTTTTATAAATTTAGAATATTCTTATCATAGATTCTTATTATTCGTATAATATTTTCTGTTCTGATTTCATATATTTTTAATTGTTTTTTATATCACGTTTGGATAAGAACGAATTTTTTGGTTTTTAGGCTGTTAAAATGTTTTTTGCCGATCAAAAAGCCATAAATGCAGTTGCAATAGCTTGCGGTAGACCATGCAGCATAGCTGGAGCTACGATGCTCCCTGTCTTTTCTCGAATAAAACCAAATACCAAACCACCGAAAAACGTCCAGAAGAACCATGGCCATGCTAGATTGAAATTGCCTTGAAATGAGTTTATGATCCCTAGATGCGAAATTCCGAACATTAAAGAGGTAATAACTATTCCCCACCCCAAACTCACGCCAAAAAAGTGATGGGGACGGCCCCACGCCTCATTCAAGCGGGACTGAATATAACCAC
>Ga0194110_10000592_pt1 | contig 46758 bp, 53 predicted proteins | sample TA2Kig1200mmetaG_FD_146192 | JGI IMG/M metagenome (GOLD analysis project Ga0194110, IMG submission 146192) | Freshwater microbial communities from Lake Tanganyika, Tanzania - TA2015032 Kigoma Deep Cast 1200m | ecosystem: Environmental > Aquatic > Freshwater > Lake | place: Tanzania: Lake...
TTAAATGTTCAGAAAAAATGGGAATTGTAATGCTGGAAATCTCAAATAGAAATGTAACTATTTTTAAAACAGGCAAAATCGTTGCAAGACGTGTTATAGACAAAAATGATGCTCAAGAATTGTTAATTGATGTATTGCCCCATATAAGAAGGATTATTTAATTAAAAAACTCCTCTTTTCGTTGTTGTTCCAGCTCTAATCCTGAGAACTGTTCATATATACAGTAATCAAAAATAATATCCTTACATATTCACAAATCTTCGTTTAAAAATCGATTCCGAAGAAAAAAATTTCCTGAACCTTAGAAAAACTTTAATTTTAACATTTAAATTTCGCCGACCATGAGAGTTTAAGAAAAATCTACCTGATATATATTGAACATCTATCTGAGAAAGATTCAGTTTCCCCGGTGAATTTGGATGAGTTCCGAAAATTAAAAAGACAAAATAACCGGTTATGCAGTGTGGTCTCTGAGATGAAGAAGGAGTTAAGGGAGCTGAAAGGTGCGGTTTAGGTTATTTTTCTTGAAAAAATTATTTTAAAACATAATTAAAATGATAAAAAAATCACCTTTAAAGCTCTATACGTACATTCTCATCAAGTTTCCTTCTGAAAGCAGAAATCTTCCGAAAAAATCCCCTTAAATCTGCTCCTTCAAGTGTTATAAATCTTCCAAATACTTCGAATTCTTCTCCATTAGCTTCAAGTTCATTAATCTGAATTTCAATCATGGATGCATCTGCAAATATGTCATTTGCTATATAATTATAATCCAGGATGATTCCATTTTGACTATAGACGTCATTAATGGTTTTTTTTATCGTTGCCTCCAAAACATTCAAAAAAGTATCAACTGCTGGGAGATCCTCCCACCAGCAATGAGCCATAAGAAGTTTAAATTCGATGGTTTTTATGGAAACTTTGCCTCTGTTTTTAGCTGCAATTAGGATATTTCCATTTTTTTCCGCTGTTATTCTAAGGCTTAATTGTGACATCTCAATCATTGAAAGCTTTTATTAGATCATTAGCTCTTACAAGACCGACAAGTTCCCCTTCCACATCTATTACAGGTATCTGCTCAATATTTTTCTGTTTCATCTTATTTGCACATTCTGTTACTGTGGTTCTGGTTGTCACGGTTACTATGTCAGTTGTAGCAACGTCTCTCACGATTTTATCAGAAAATTGCAGATGGTTTTTTATAACGTAAAGAACGTTCTTACTATCCCATGACCATTTATCTCCTTCTGTACCCACTGAAGTGTTGTGAACCGTTCTTTCTGATACAATTTCACTTTCGTTTATGAAATCCACCTCTGTAAGTATTCCTGAGAGATTTCCATCGTCGCCTAGTGCAAGGATTACTCTAAGATTGAAGTATCTCATTATTTCAAATGCAATTTTTAAAGGTGTTTTCTCCCAAGTTGTGGGTATATTTCTGAGCATGTATTTTTTAACAGGCAAATTAATTTCAATTTTTGATAGTGCATGTTCGATCAGGTCATATGACGTGACTATACCTACAAGCTCATGATTTTCAACTACAGGAACCCTTCGAATATTATTTTTAACCATTTTCTTGGCTACTTCCACTACATCTTCATCTGGATTTGCGGTTATAGGATCTCTTGTCATTATAAGAGCTAACTGCTCTTCGTCAGGGTTTTCAACAAGATCAGATCTGGTTACTATTCCCACAAGCTTTTTTGTTCCACTCTTTACAACTGGCGCTCCAGATATATTTTTTTCTCTCATCAAACTCAGAGCATTTAAACGATTCCCTGGAACTTGGAGGTAGTGTATCTCCTCTGACATTATCTCTCCTACATGCATTCTAACACCCACTTCAACTAAAAATCTACTAAAAAGTTAATTATATAATTAAAGGCTTAATTTTAAAGAATACTCTCAACAGTTGTTACAACGAATTATATAGAAATATCCTACTTCCTGCAGTTTTTTAACTATATTTATCCTATCAATGAACTACTAAAACAGGACAGGTTGAAGATCTTACAACTTTTTCAGCTACACTTCCCAATAAAAACCTGTCTAATCCGTGTTTTCCAGAAGTCCCCATGACTACCAAATCTACATTCTCATCCTTTATAATTTTAAGAATTTCATCAGCTGGATGCCCCTCTTTGGTTACAAAGGACATTTTAACCTCATTTTCGCAGATTCCCTGATCTTTTGATTCTAATAATACTTTTGAAATCTTCTCGAGTGATAATTTTCCTTCCTCTTTTAACATTTCCTTTATCTTAATTATCATGTCTTCTGCAGGTAATCCAACCAGTGAAGATGTTTCCATCACGGTTATAACTATTATCTCTGCACAACTCCTATCTGCAATCCATATAGCATGTTCAGCCGCCTTCTCTGCATATTTTGAACCATCAGTAGGTAACAGTATTTTTTTGTACATGGGGTTCACCTCTTGAACAATATGTTTTATTCGTAGTCTACCTACATTAACTTTTTTATGAAATGTATCTCTGTCCTTATTCTGTGTATCACCTATATAAAATAATATCAAAAATTATATCAAAAATTTAGCCATATTCTTGATGGAATATCTTTATCAATTAAAGCTCTGAAGAATTATTAATGAAAAAAGAACTCCATCCCATCCAATATCTTGCCTATTTTATTTAGATTCAGATATTATTTTTTAGAACGCTTAAAGTTATAATATTCAAATTATCCACGTCTTATATATTGTAGAGAATTTCTATAAACCTTTTTGATTTTTTTTCTTTTAATTCTTTGGGTTTTTGATTATTTGTTTTATGTTGTTTTATATGTTAAATGCGATAGATATATATGTTATTAGGTTCATATAAGTCTCATGAAGTCTTTAAAAGATCATTTTCTGGATAAGGAGTATGAAAGGGTCAAGCGATTAGGTGATAAGTTGGCGGAGGTTGATCATCTCATTGATTGGGAGGTTTTCAGACCCATCATCACATAGATGTATCATAATCGGAATGAGTGTGGTGTCAGGCCTAATATTGATGAAATAGTTATGATGAAAATGTTGGTTTTGCAAGCCTGGTATGGGCTGTCAGGGCATGAACTTGAAAGGCAAGTTACGGACCGTGTATCGTTCAGGAAGTTTCTGGGATTCCCAGGAGATATCCCAGACCGTTCCACGGTCTGGGCCTTCGAGAACGACTAAAAGAAACAGGCAAAGACAAAGAAATCTGGAGTGAGCTGCAACGACAATTTGATGTGCAGGGTTTGAAGGTTAATGAAGGCGTGGTACAAGACGCTACATTCATAACCGCTGATCTTGGTCATAAAAAGGTGGATGAACCACGCGGACCCAGAGCAAAAACCCGGCGCAACAAAGACGGGACTTGGACCAAAAAAGGAAGAAAATCTAGTTATGGCTACAAATTGCACACCAAAACCGACATCGAATATGGTTTGATACGAAACCTGGAAACCACCACAGCATTTGTTCATGACAGCCAAGTTGACTTCTCCCAAGAAGGAGAGGTCGTATACCGTGATCGCGGTTATTTTGGAGCGCCCTGCAAAGGTCATAACGCCACCATGAACAGAAATGTCCGCGGAAGAAAATTAAACATCAGGGAAAAACTGCGGAATAAAAGAATCACACGCAAAAGAGCACCATGGGAACGACCCTATGCCGTAATCAAAAAAATATTCCATTCTGGCCACACACTAGTCACCACCACTCTCCGAACACACACCAAAAACATATTCACCTGCCTAGCTTACAACCTCCTGCAACTACACACACTTACCAAAACCCCACCAACCACCAAATTCTGGAGGGGGTTAAAATTAGATATTACCCCATGATTTTATCTTATCTAGAATTCTATGACTTAAGAAATCCTCTGATATGAACTTTGGATATACTGGAAGCCTTTCATCTAAATAATAACCAACTTCTTCTGTTATCATCCTTAACTCATCCAGTTCAGGCCACGGTGCTTCTGGGTTAACATAATCCTTTGTAAGTGGGGAAATACCGCCCCAATCATCTGCTCCAGCCATGAGAAATATCTGCGCATTTTTCCTGTTTAAGTTTGGGGGAACTTGAACTCCAATATCTGGAAATAGAAGCTTGGTCACTGAGACCATCTTTATCATCTCAACTAAAGATGGTTCTTTATAATTTTGCATTGGTATTCCTGGCTTTGGTTTGAAGTTTTGAATGATTATCTCCTGAATATGTCCATATTTATCGTTTATTCTCTTTATTTCAAGAAGAGATTCAGCCCTCTCTTCTATGGTCTCACCAATTCCAATTAAAAGTCCAGTTGTGAAGGGTATCCTAAGTTTTCCTGCATTTTCAATGGTTTCAATCCTTAATTTAGGGTTTTTACCTGGACTTAACTTGTGTGCGATTGTTTCCATTAATCTGGCGCTTGATGTCTCCAGCATAAGCCCCATTGATGCATTCACTTCCTTTAGCATCCTAAGATAATCTTTTTTGAGAATTCCAGGATTGCTATGGGGTAAGAGGTTAGTTTGTTTAAGGGTCTCATTACAGATAAAATAAAGATACTCCACCATATTTTCATATCCCAACTTCCTAAGCGCAATTTTTACATCTGAAATCTCATCTGGAAGTTCTCCGAAGGTAAAAAGAGCCTCCTTGCATCTAAGTTTATCTGCATCTTTAAGGATATTCAAAATTTCTGGAGGATTCATGAGTATTCTAGCTTCAGGATTGCTGGGATCTTTTCTGAAGGTGCAATATCCACATTCATTTCTACAAATCTCAGAAATTGGTAAAAAAACGTTTTTTGAATAGGTTATTCTAAGATCATCTCTTTTAGAATTTGTTAAGATCATTAAAGACAGAATATCTTCGTTTTTCGCGTTAAGAAGCGATATTATATTTTTTTTTGAAAATTCAGCCATGATTTTTCTTCCATTTGTTCAGTGCTGTTTTTTTCAATTACTGAATATTTGTTACTACAACCTCAACAAATCTTGGACCAAGACCACTCTTATCCATCCATAAAACAATAAAAATCCCTGTGTCGTCTAAACATCCCAATGCATATTCTACATAGCAGTTCATAGCTTCCAAAGATTTTTTTAGCCTGTATAATCCATATATGTCTGTTTCTCCTTGGATCTCTACATTTGATCGTATGTTTTCGTCCATTATCCCTATAATATCTTTAGAATCTTTGCAGAGAACATCCATATTTTCTGCGCCCACTTCATCCAGAATATTAGCAAGAATGTTTTTTAAATCTTCTTGATTAAACCTCTTCCTTGACATTCCTCTTACAATCAGAATTTCGGGAGCATCCAACGCAGCTCTGGAACCATCAAAAGCCTCTAGACTACTCATCACCTGACCGGCAATATTATGCAGCTTTTTCACTGGTTACCCTCCATGCTCTCTATTTCGTATTTGAGCTCACCTAATGTGGCAACTTTCTCTGCAAATGCATTGTGCTGATGTATGCTTTCTTCGTTAATCTGCCTTACTGTTACCATAGTATCATCAGGAAGGTGTGGAAATTCATTAACGATTTTATGTACCATATTTCTCACGCAATCCTCAACGAACATGGGATTTTGATGGGCTTGCACTACTACTGCGTTTTCATCTGGTCTTTTTAGAACTTCGCAGACTGAAGAACTCATAGAATCTTCTATGATCATTATAAGATCCTCTGCACGAACAACCTGATGGTGTGGAACCTCTATCATTATCATACCTCGACCCCTTTGGTTATGGGAAGCAATAGGAACAGCACTTAAAACTTTATTAGTTGTCTGTTCATCTAAAAATTCAAGGAGCTTTTGTTTTGAGGTTTCCATGATTGATTCCTGTGCACAGGGGCAGGCGGTTATACCAACAACCTCTGCACCAATCATCTTTCTTATTACCACTTCTTCATCGTCTCGAGAGCCAACAGCATCTGCCATGATTCTTGTCATTTCCTGTGTTTTAACCTTGGTTACGGGCGACTTTTTCATGACCATAAAATCACTTTTCATACTAACCTCTGCTCTTCTGGCATATTTGTGTTTATTAAGCAGAGAACTGACTATCATAGCACAAAGGGACTCTATTTCAACCGTTGCCTTTTCTACAGCCTCTTCAAGAACTTCACTAATCGCCTCTGGATTTCTGGACATATGGATTCCTCTTTTTGTACTTGGAAGGTCCACAAAGGCATCGAAGGTGGGTAAGAGTATTATAGGTCTTTTTCCTTCCCTTTCAATTTTTAAAAGTTTTTTTACATTGGTAACTCCAACCCTGGTAAGATGCACAGGAATTATTGGTATTTTTTCCTGTGTATCTGGGAAACACACCCTGGCCAAATAGTTCACCCCATATTATGTTTGTTAATTATTTGTTCAACTCTTTTTATCACAATATTCCTTAAACATTCCTTAATCATTTCCTTAATCATTTAATTTCAAATTTCATTTTATTCCATTAATTTCTATGATTTTAATAAAATACTGAGAACTTATGAAATATAAAGAAGTTGTTTATATTATCCTATATAATCCTTATATTCTTTTAAACTAAATTTGATAATAAAAAAAATCATGTTCTAGACATCTGAATTTTTAATTTTTTATATTATTTTTTTATATTATTATAATTCTTTTTCTTAATCTTCTTAATCTTAAGGACAATTTTCTAGATTGTTGAACAGATTATTATAAATTAATTTTAAATTAAATTTGGGATATCAAACCAATCAATTCATCAGGAGTAATATCTTTTAGATTATCCATCTTTATTGCCCTGGCATCATAGAGTTCTGTTGCTCTTTCTGCTAGTAGTTCACCTATCTTGTCTGTTTCAACTATCACTAGGACCTCATATAGATCCTTAGAATCCATTTTTCTTTTTATATCGTTTTTCACATGTTTTATCTTTTTTATTATGGGTTTAAGTGCATCATCTGGAATTTTTGGATTTAATATTTTCATATCATCCACATCAAGTGGGACTCCTGTTACAATTATCTGCTGAGCTTGGGCTCCAAACTTAGTTAAGGTCTTTTTATAGTTGCTTTTACTGGTTAGTATTAATAAACCTTTTGTTAACCTTTTTATTTCTTTTTCGACATTTTTTCTATCTAAAACTCCAAATTCCGTCAATATACTATCGATTTTATTTCTAGCGCCTATGATTTTATCGCAGAATAATTTTGCCTCATCTTCATTTAGATTATTTGATGGTCTACTGGAATAGATGAATTCCTCGGCACTTATAATATCATTTAAAAGTCCTTCAAATAGATCTAGGTTAATTTTTCCCTCTTTCGGAGGTTTTAATCTTTCTTTAATTTTTTTGGATTTTCCAGCTTCCTTAATCAGTGATTGAGCCTGATACAGTCTAAAATTTTCCATAAAATCCCTCACAGTTTGAAAAATGGGGAGAACATATCTTTTATTTTTTTATACCTTCTTTTTGTCTCATCTGAAACTTTTAAGTCATTTTTATAATAATTTTTGTAATAATCTGTGCCTTTTTTATTATCTTTCAATGCTTCTATCATCCTTATGTTGCATCTTGAAAGAGCATTCAGATCATATCCTCCCTCAAGAATTAGAACCATTGATTCAGTAATTTCCATCATTTTAGTGGCAATCCATTCAAAAAAATCATCCTTTAGAGATAGACTCGAGAGAGGATCATCCATATGTCCATCGAATCCTACATCCACGAAGTAAAAATCAGCACCAAATTGTTGAGCTACAGGCGGTAAAATCTTTTGTAATATATAAACATAGTCTTGAGTATTGGATCCTGGAGGCATGGGAATGTTCAGGTTGTATCCTTCCCCACTACCAGATCCAATTTCTCTTATATATCCAGTTCCCGGAAAAATAGTTCTTGGATCTTGATGTATTGATATATAAAGGACATCATGATCCTGATAGAAAATATCTGCAGTTCCATTTCCATAATGAGCATCAAAGTCAAATATTAGAAATTTTTTTATTTTATGCACTTCTTTTAGATATTCAATGGCTATGGCCATATTGTTAAAAATACAAAACCCCATCACCCTATTACTGGTGGCATGATGCCCAGGAGGTCTGGCAAGGGAGTATGCACTTTTATAACCATTCAAAACCAATTCTGATGCGGTGATCGCCCCTCCTGCTGAGAGTCTTGCTATTTGGTAGGTATCTGGTGTAGCATAGGTATCGAAGTCTAGATATCCTCCACCTTTTTTCGAAAAAGATTCTATATAATCAACATGAGCTTTTGGGTGGACTCTTAAAATATCCTCTCTTGATGCCAATTCTGGTGATATAACATCAACTTCGTCCAATACACCTTCATTTTTAAGAGCACTCATGATCACATTAAGTCTCTCTTTATTTTCCGGGTGGTGGGGGTCATCATGCTTTTTGTAATCCTCAGAATAGACCAGACTTATCAATTAAAAACTCTCCTTTCTTGTCCCTTAATAAATGGAAATAAATAATGAAAATTAATTTGAACATTATCATTATTTATGATTATTACAGGTATTTAAATAAAAGATTCTTTAAATTTTCACTTAAAAATAAGTGTTAACAGGGGTTTATTTTTTTTCACATAATCATTTTATAATTTAATAGGTTTATAATCTGATAAAACTACGTTATATTCTGAAATATTCATTCATTGATTTTAGAATTTATGGAAAACCCAAATTTTTGTTTTTTAGAAGAAAATAAAGAACCAAAGGATTTCGAATATTAAAGACAATTATATATGTTTAGAAAGACATAAAAAGACTAGAATTAATTTTTGGAGGAATATTGATGGTATTTGAAGATCCGATTAAAACAACTGTTGAAGAACTTCAGAAGCTTTTGGCCATTGAGAATGTAATAGGAGAAACTATTGAAACAGAAGATAAATTACTCATCCCAGTTATGAAGATGGGAATGGGTTTTGGCGCTGGAATGGGTGAGGGTTCCGGTCCAGCAGGTCAAGGAGGAGGAAAAGGCAGTGGGGCCGGTGCAGCGGCAGGACTCGAACCTATAGCTGTGATAGCAGTATTTAAAGGTGTATCTGGATCAGACGGTGTTAAAGTATTTCCTTTAACTGGACCAGATCCAATAAGCCGGGCTATTGGTGAAATAGGGTCAGTTGCAACGGAGATGGTTAAACAATACAGAAAATCCGGTGAAGAAAGTAAGGAAGGGGATAAAGAGGTAAAATAGGTCAAACAGGTCAAAAAAACGATAAAAAAATAAAGGATTAAAAGGATAAAATAGTAGATATAAGGTCGAAAAGAGTGGATCATAGTTGGTCTATATCATAGTGACCACCATTCTTCTTATTTTAGCAGTGGTTATAATTGGCCTTTTGGTGGTTCCTTTCAAAATTTCTATGCATCTGTCAAATAAAGGTTCTCTTATTCAGGGAGACATTCAAATAACCTGGATGAGAATTAGATTTTTTCATAGAAAAATACCATCAGAAAAGGAAAAGGAGGAAATAAAGGAAGAAAAGAAAAAAAAAGGAAAAAAGGAAAAAAAGTTCGATTTTAAGCGAATTCCAAAAATTATACATCTTTTAATGGAATCTTGGCCATATCTTACTCGAATATTGAATGAATTTTTTAAATCTCTTTCTGTTGAAAAATTTTCTATTGATTTTATTATAGGATTGAGTAGTCCTGTAGATACTGCAGTTATAAGTGGTTATATATGGTCTTTAGCATCAATAGTAAATATTATCCCTAATGCGCATTTATCTGTAACTCCTGACTTTCAAAAAGTGCGAATAGATGGTTCTATAATTTTAAAATTGAAATTTAAGCTTTTTTGGGTTGTCGTAGCTTTCATAAAGGCTTTTACTAAAAAACCTGTAAGGATGCTTTTAGGGGAAATTAGGAGGAATTAGAAGGTGAAAAATGATTGAAGAATTGCTAAAAAACATGGAAGAGCCGAAAATAGATACAGTGGTCGGAGAAGCTCTTAGAATCGATGATAGAATATTTTATCCTATAATTCAAATTTTCACTTTTAAAGGAAAGAGGGAAGGAAATAAACAGGATTTCTTCACTAAATGCATCTCTCCTTTGGCTATAGTGGTGATGGAACCCACCGAACAATATGTTATTAAGTTTACAGATGATGAAATAGATCCAGAGGAATTTATACAGATGGTAGAGTCATTGAAGGGAAAAACCATCAAAAAATCCATCAAATAATCAAATAAAAAGCTCTTTTCTTTTTGCTTCTAGTAAATTAGGTTCCTTATTTAATATTTCTGATGCAACCAGTAGTCTACCATTTGAATTTTCTTCTATAGATTTTATGAAATTAAAACATTTTAAATCTCTTAAAAGATGATGATCTACAACTACAGTCGGTATTTCTGCTAAGATTTCCTTTAAGTTGGTCTTTGCATTTTCTACATCCATTTTTCCAAGTGCAAAGCCTAGAAGATAGATGGGAGGCCCACTTAATATCAAGATTTCTGGGTTTTCATCCAGAATAACTTCTTTCGCCCCATCATATATTGGGCCCTGAACATCAGAAGCATGCATAATACTCTCATTTCCCCATGTAATGGTACTTGTTATCACATATCCAAGTCGGCTGTTTTCAGGTCCGTGTGGAAGGGGCTTCGAAAATTTAATTTCTGTATCTCCTATTTTGAATGAATTACCATCAGCATAGCTGATTACACAGTTTTCCATCTTATTTAACTTTTTTAGAAGGTCTCCTGCTCGTTTTTCCTGGCTTTTGTTGATTTTCACGGTAGGATGTTTTAAAAACAATTTTTTATTTTCATAAATCTTTCCTGCTAATTTTAAAGATGAATCAAGGTATATTCCCCTCTTAAAAGGAGTGAAATGGTCGTAGTGATAATGGCTTACAATAATTATATCTGATATTTCAGCATATTTTTGTATTCTGGTTCTAGAACTTTTTAAAGCTTCAAATTCCAATTTAGAAGGAGATAACCCAAATCTCTTTGGTGCAATGGATGTTCCAGGGTCTATAAGTATCCTTAAATCGGTTTCAATAAACGTGGCCATGGATCTTACACCAAGGCTTTCAAAAGCTAGAGGTATAACTTTTATAAAATCACCATGTTACTCATTTATTATTCGATTCTTAATATGAGGATTATTGGGCAATTTAAGGATTATTAACAGATATTTTCTCTATTATTGTAATATTTGTAAGAGTATAATAATTATTTCAACTTTTTTTATTTTTGAATTTTAACTTTATAACATTCCTGTTGAACTGAAATCCTCTTTTACAATATTTAAAACTGTTTGTGTGTAGGTTCTCTGTGTGTCTGGTTCTTTTAGGAGTCTTTTTATGAATTTGTCCAGTTCATTGGTATCCTCAAATTTTGCTATTAATATGGCGTCAAATTCACCGGTTACATCATATATGCCTAGAACATTTTTATGATAGGCAGTTTTATCTTCCCAGTTCCGCAGCAAACCCCCTTTAACCCGCACACCAATAACAGTGGTTAGTTTATAGCCTAATTTTCCATGATCAATTACAGGAACAAATTTTTTAATAACTCCGGATTTTAAAAGTTTTTCCACTCGATTGTGCACAGTACCCACAGATACGTCTAATTTTTTGGAAATTTTCCGGTAAGACATTCTGCCATCCTGTGTAAGCAAATTGAGTATTTTTTTATCTGTTTCATCTATTTTAACGGTTTTTGAAATATCATCATATTTTTTCATTTAAGCACCTTGAACATTGTTTAAAATTCTCACCTTTGCTCTAAATAAATTATACATTTTTATAAAATATGTAGTTATTTATAATATATTATTTACTAAATATCTTCCGAAGGTATCTGAAATCTACTATAACTTTAATTTTATGCAAAATAAGAATTTTAAACTAAAAAGAAAAAGAGAAAAAAATGAATCATTGTTTATCCGATATGTATAGTAAGGCAGTGTATCTTGCTAGAAACAAGTATAGATACGGGTAAACTAATAGTATAAGGATTATCCAGCCAATAACTGGGATAAGGCCCAAAATAGATGACACAATACCTATGATAAAAAATATGATCCATAGCACAACGTACCATATTATTAAGTCAACCCATCCTATTTTTCCGATTTTGTCAATTATTTCACTGAATCTGAATGCTGCACCAAGTTCACCATTATAATATGCCATATTCGCTACAGCCATTGCGAATATTGGAATAATAACGATCATTAGGAATACTCCAATTATTGCAACTCCTGTAATTGTTCCAATAGCTGCAGTTGGAGAAATAAATGTTCCTTCACTTTGTATTGACATGATTGATGCTATTGAAGCTAATATACCTACAAATATTATTAGAAAAGGAATTATGAAATAGACTAATTGAACTACAAATACCTTGAGACCATCTACAAACATTCCACCCCAATCATCCAAATCTGGAAGCTCTGATACACCAACTATGCAGGCTTTAAGTGCTTTGAATACATATCCTAGCACTAGAAACGCTGGAATAATCAGAAAGCTAATAATGAACAAAATACCCAGTATAATCACTTTTTTGAAATCAGAAAATGGATATCTTAAAGCATCGGTTGCTATCTCGCCAATGTCCATACTCAAAACCTCCTTTTTATTTTTAGCTTATGTTAACAGTATTTATGAAGATAATCTCATATAAAACATAGCTTTTTTAAAATCATAAACTTTAATAATTATAAAAGCTAACAATTGATAATTATTATATCAGAATCAATGAATCATAATGAATCAGCAATACTGAAATACAGACACATTAATGACTAAATTTAATGAATAACTAATTTAATGAAATATAAAATGAAATATAATACTTGAACAATAAGGTGAATGGATGAGTAAAGGAGCTATAGTTATAATAATATTCTTTTTACTGGGTGGGTATTTTTATTTTTCGACTGCACTGGGCAACTTTGATCCAGTTGGAAGACTAGGGTTTGTTAAACTGGAGAATCCAGATATGTATCCTGGAAATACTCATTCTAAGGTTTTAGCACAATATGCGAGAGATAGGGGATCAAATACAGCCTTAGTAGTACACTTCGCAGGAGATGCAGATTACAGACATTATAAGGAAGGGGATGTTTTAATAATAGAATTAGCTTTCATAGATAAAAAAGGTTCTACAGTTGATATTGACTGGAACGAAGTAATTACCTACGGGTTGATGGGAGTTCCTGATGATAGATGGAAATTCAGGGCCGATGGAAAAGAGTTTGATACCTTGGATGAAGCATTGGATTATGTGAATAGCCTTGCAAAACGTAATGGTCAACAGGGCCCCATTCCTATGGTTTATCATGGAACAACCAGCGGTGGAAATCCTATAATTAGTCAGGGTTGCGGTTTCCCACTATATTTCCAGATAGTTCGTAAGCAATACGGGATACTTGCTGCCTATTATTATGTCCTTAAAGGAATGATCTTCCCATTTATTAGTTTACCCACAAAAAACTACGAACTCCAACATGCTGCCGAACTACAATATTATTACCACCAGCATATTCTTGATAATAGAGATTGAAAAAACTAATTTAAGCTTAAATATTTTTAGTCTGGTACTTAATCTCGTACTATATCTTAATTACATTTTTAAAATGAAATATTTATAATTAAAGCGCAAATAAAAGACTGATTTCAGAAGATATTATAAAGATATTTAAAAAATATTTAAAATAATATTGTAAATAGTCATTGTATTGAAAAATAATATTTATTTGAAAAAAATCGATTTTTTATAAATCAATAATTATAATGCTTTTTGTGGGTGTGATATTTATTGAAGGAGAGGCGAATTTTCCACTGGATTTCACGAAAAAGGATGTAATTATCTGCATTTTAGTTGGACTTGTATTTTTCATCTTATTTTTAGTATATATCTGGAGATTTACTGTGGATGATGCATATATATCCTTTCGATATGCTTTGAATCTGGCAGAAGGGCATGGATTGGTATGGAACATTGGAGAAGTTCCCATAGAAGGTTATTCTAACTTTTTGTGGGTTATCATTATGGCACTAGTTCATTTACTTAAATTAGATCCCACTTTAATCTCAAAAATTATTGGTTTGTCTGCTTTGGCCGGTAATACTTATTTATACTGGAAAATAGCAAAAGATGTTTTTGAAGATAAAAGATTATATTATGCAGGATTTACTATAAGCACGGTCTTTTTACTGATAAATCCTGCAACTGCAATTCATGCTGTATCTGGATTAGAAACCATGCTTTATACCACATCTTTGTTGTTAGTTGTTTATTGTGGATTCAAGCTGTTTAAAACTTCAGACAGGAAATATTACTGGTTTTTCCCAATTGCACTGCTCATATCAAGTTTTTTAAGACCAGAAGGAATATTAATTTCAATTGGTATGTTGATTCTATTTTTCATGCTTTTTTTCAGGAAACTCAAAATAAAAAAAATCAATGTTAATTTTCTCCTACCATTCTTGGTATACTCAATCCCAATTTTAGCATACATGATATTTCAACTCTATTACTTCCATGATATTTTCCCATTGCCTTTTTATGTTAAAACAATATCTGGAAGCGTGTTTAGTGGTTTATATAGATTAAGTGAGGCGATTAAATACATTGCTCCATTTATTATTGTAATTTTGATTAATGTGGTTCAGAACATGGGTTCTATTTTTTATAGAAAAGAGGGGCAATTTGCAAGATTCCGAATGTTATTGATGATCACAACGGTTTTAATTTTCTTTGCAACTATGATCTACCCTTTTTCATCGCTTTATATGAACTATGCTCAGAGATTATACTATCCTTCGTTTGTGATAATATATCTGCTCACTGCAATTTCTCTAGTCATGTTATTCGCTAAATTAGAAGACAAATGGGTTGGTAGAACAAATTTAAAAAGATATTCAAAGATAATTGGACTGATAGTGGTGATCCTGATCCTGTCTTCCAACATTAATTTCGCTTCAGATATTGAGTACTTACATAAGACTAGCAATAGATTCTCAGTTTCATATATTAATATTGGTAACGAGTTAAATAAATTCTCAGATTCTAATATAACCCTTGCAAGTGTAGATTCTGGTTCTATACCTTATTTTTCCAGATGGAACCATGTAGATATGGTTGGATTAAATGATAAATTCATTGCAAAAAATGGTGTGGCTACATTAGAATACATAGAAAGAAAAAATCCGCAATTAATCATTTTCATATCAACAAACAAATACAATCCTGGCCATTCACCGGCACAGGATCCATTTATTGAATTTGTTGAGAAGAGAAACTATGTAAAGCTATCAGCTGTCAGATACATTGATGGGTATTATTTAATTCCATTTTTAGATCCTAATGTAAGCGACTTTGATAAAATCAAAGCGGCACTTGAACGGGCCAGTGAAAATTCCTTTAAGTGAAAATAAAAATTTAAATATTTATATCAATTCTTTATAACTCTTTTATTAATAAATAGATATTTACTCATTAAATGAAATATCCATGAGACCACAAATATTATTTAAAGTTTATATATCATTAATCATTTCTTTAAGTTTTTTAAGTGGTGCATCTGTTTTTATGCCAGTGGGTTTAAAATGGGTTCTGGATGCAAAATAACCTCTATTTTTGAGCGTCTTTAAAACTCTTTCAAGGGGTGGAACGCTTATTTTTAACTTTTTACAAATTTTATGGAGGTCATAGAATGTTGCGGGAGCGTTAGATTCTTCATAACATGTTTCAAGGATTTTCAAAGCTTTTTTTTTCTTATTGATCTTTATTGCACTGGCAATGTTTAGCATACCCTTTATGAAATCAGCATCAAGAATCTTCCCACACCAAAGTGGTCCAGCAACTTTATATTGTTCACCACAAATTGCACATTTTAATGGTAATCTGGGTGTAATTCCTGTGATTATTTCTCTATTCAGACAATTTGAACAGTGTAATATATATCCTAAGTTTCCTAAAGAGTTATCTGTTATTTTTGCACCTTTATCACTCGTAATATAAATTCTCATATAGTGTTGGGTACTGTGGGAGAATTTTAAGTTTACACTTTTTCTGTATTTTGCAAAGGTTCTCGCAAGGAAACCTGCAAGAATTCTGATCCCTATCTCATGACAATACTCAGTTTTAAGGGGCATTGATCCATATTTTCGAATACATGGCTCTTTGTAGGTTCCACATAACGCAGAAGTATCTGTTGCTGTTACACAGAGCATTCCACTCGATTTTAGGGAATATGCAGCAGATTCCACATGGTAAGAGGGGGTCCCAAAGGGGTCAATGTCTATAACATCGAATTCTCCCCTGCGTTGTCTAAGCAGAATGTTTGCCTCTTCCATACATACTTTCACATTATTCAAATTGTTCATTATGATGTTTTCTTTTGCCAAACGAACTGCTAAGGGATTTGTATCGTTTGTAACTACTTCACAAACACCTTCTATTTCCTTTGAGTATCTTATGGCTCTGATTCCAGTTCCTCCAAAGGCATCGCATATCTTGATTTCAGATTCTCTGTCCATTTGAAATCTAGTTATGGCTGCTACTGATAGGTCTCTGTTAAGTTCCATGACGGGATTGTAAAAAACAGGCGCTTTTGAGGATATTTTTTCAAAAAAAGGGACTTTTATATTAATCCGCCCTTCTTGAATCAATTTATGAGACATATTTATTACCTATGGCTGATCTCTAATAAATGATTATAAGTAATTGATTTGAATAATATTTAATTCAAAATCTTTAATTCAAGATCTGAAAAATTCATCTAGAGGCAAATTGAAAGATTAATAAAAAAAAATAACATCCAAAATTACAATTTGAAGTATGTAGAACTATGTAAATAAGTTTAATAAAATCTCAAATCTTTATTAATCTTAATTAATAGATTTAATCATAATAATAATCATAATCTAATATACGATTTATAGTTTTTCTATTATTATTTAAGGTGATAAATTATGATACCAATAGCAAACCCCATTTTAGGGGATGAAGAAATAGAGGAAGTTGTAAAAGTTTTAAAATCAGGATTCATTGCTCAGGGACCTAAAGTAGCGGAATTTGAGAGGATGTTTGCAGATTATGTGGGAACAAAACATGCTGTGGCTACAAGTAATGGAACAACCGCGCTGCATATTGCACTCCTTGCTGCCGGAATAGGTCCAGGTGATGAAGTTATAACCACTCCTTTCTCATTCATTGCCACTGCAAATTCAATACTTTACGTGGGAGCAAAACCAATATTTGCAGATATTGATCCTAAAACATACAATATAGATCCTCAAGAAATCCAGGAATCAGTAACCCATAGAACAAAGACAATAATTCCAGTACATCTCTATGGTCAACCTGCTTGTATGGATGCTATATCTGAAATTGCAAGAGATCATGATCTTAAAGTAATAGAAGACGCTGCTCAGGCTCATGGAGCACTATATAAAAACAAAAAGGTTGGATCATTTGGAGATATGGCCTGTTTCAGCTTTTATCCAACAAAAAATATTACCACTGGTGAAGGTGGTATTATAACAACAGACAATGATGAAATGGCTCAAATAGCACGCACATTAAGGGCACATGGTGAGAAAGAAAGATATGAACATGTAGTTTTAGGATATAACTTTAGAATGACAGATATTGCCGCATCAATAGGTATAATTCAGCTTAAAAAACTTGAAGAGTTTAATAGGAAACGTATTGAAAATGCAGAATATTTAACTGAACATATAGGAGATATTGATGGAATTGAACCTCCATTTGTACAGGAAAATGTTAAACACGTTTTTCATCAATACACGATACGAGTGGGGGATGATAAACGCGTAAAATATATCAAATTCTTAAATAATGAGGGAATTGGAACTGGAATACATTATCCTAAGCCTATCTACAAACAGAAACTTTATGAGGATTTAGGTTATAGAGCCTTCTGCCCAGAGACTGAAAAGGCTGCAGCAGAGGTACTTTCTATACCGGTTCATCCGGCTTTAAGGGTTGAGGACCTTAAGGAAATAGTACAGACTCTTGAAGATGCATCCGGGACTATAATCTGAATTTAGGTAAATAATGGGGAAATTGGACCAAGTTGGAGTTGAATATATAGACGGATTCGGAAGTTGTGGATAGCTAAGATGATTTTAGGCTATTTAGAGCTTTTCTTTAACTGAAGAAACCTTATTTGCCATGGTTCTTTCAATGTCTCTTCTATCATCTATTTTTATGCTAGTTGCAACCCTCCTAGCCCCTTCCCTAAACACTGCTTCATGAGCTGCTTGCACAGCATTAAAAAGTTTTTCAGGATTATCTGTTTCTATTGAAGTTCCCATTCCACTTATTTCATATTTTAAACCCATTTCATCTAAAGCTTGCACTGCAGCAGCTATATATTTACTTATACTCGTTTTACCTGTCCCAATAGGAATTATGGTTAGTTCTGCAGATATCATGTACTTTTTTATGTATTGATTATTATATAATTTTTATGAGAAAGATGAAAACTGGAAAGATGAAATCCGAGAATTTCAATAATTTCAATAAATACCTGGAAAAAAGAATCAGAGACACAGTGGAAAAGTATAAGTTAATTAAACCCGGCGAAAAAGTAGCAGTGGCATTATCAGGTGGAAAAGATAGTGTATTAACTCTACATATCCTGAATGAACTTAGGAAGGATTTTAATTTTGACCTGCTAGCTATATCGATCCATGAAGGAATTTCTGGATATCGTCGAGAAGGTTTAAAAATCGCTGAAAAAAACGCAGATGATATGGGAGTGGAGCTGGTTAAAAAATTCTTTAAAGATGAATTTGGATTTGGAATTGATGATATTTCAAATCTTTACAAAAGTGCATGCATTCCCTGCGGTGTCCTCCGCCGATACCTCCTTAATAAGACTGCTTATGAAATTGGAGCTAGTAAAATAGCAACAGGTCACAATCTTGATGATGAAGTTCAATCATTTCTCATGAGCTTTGCACGCGCTGATTTTAGAAAATTTGGAAAATTTGGTCCTAAATCGCGCAAAATTCACCCAAAACTCGTTCCCAGGATAAAACCACTCTGGAATATTCCAGAGAGGGAAGTTGGGATATGGGCAGTTTTAAACAATATTGGAGCGCATTTCGCAGAATGTCCATATTCTCACATGTCTCTTAGATCAAAAACAAAAGATTTTTTAAATAAAATGGAGTCAGAAGAACCACGAACAAAACTTGCAATTCTTAAATCTTTTGAGGAAACTTTTAAACCAGAAAAAACAACACCAAAACTTTATGAATGTAATAAATGTGGCGAACCATCTTCTTCAGGTGTTTGTAAGGTTTGTGAGTTGTTAGATGAGATAAATGAAGTTATTTGAACTTAATAAATGATAAACCATATAAAATTATAATAAAAAAATACAATAAATTTTGATAATTTTTTATCTTCAGTATTATTGGAGGATCTTAGTCACAGAACCTATACCCTTGCTTCTACCTTCTCTAAATATGAGTTTTTGACCTTCCTTAATACAATATGGTCGGTATTTAAATCTAATTCTAATTTTTCCAGTATCTCCTGCTGACATGTATTCCTTGTCAAGGGGTTCAAAGACAGTGGTCTCTGAAATAGTTTCTATATGTGTAACACTTTCATAACCTTTCCTTATGGTGGTCGGATGTACAAGAATGGCGACATCTGCTTCGAATTCTCTAACAGGCTGTGTTTCATAATTTAGGTCGCATAAAATCATCCCTCTCTGAACATCTTCCATATTCGCACCCTTTATTGAAATTCCAACAACATCTCCTGCCTCAGCACACCCTATTCTATAGTGATGCATCTCAATGGACTTAGCTCCTACTTCCATAAATTTCCCGGAACTTGTAGGTCCTAAAAGTAGTTTTTCACCTTTTTCTACTTTTCCCTGTCTTATTGTTCCACTTACAACAGTCCCAACACCAATAACTGAATATATTTTGTCAATGTACATCATAAATGGTTTTTTATCAACGTTATATCTGGATGGACTTTTAAGATCCAGAAATAGTTCATCTAATAGATTCAAGCCCTCACCAGTTACAGAAGAAACTTTTATTATGGGAACAATGTGTTTATTAATGTTTTTTGCCACGAATCTTGCATCTTCTTTTGATCTTATCGTAAAAGGTATTCTTCCAACCAGTTTTAGAAGTTCAAATATCTTCTCTTGGATCTTATTAATTTTTTCACCGTCTACTAGGTCTATTTTCGTAATAACCACGATGACTGGCAGATCCATTGCCATTATGATCCCTAGATGCTCTTTAGTGATGTGAGTGGGGCCATGATCTGCGGCAATGGTAACCAGACCATAATTTAATTTCTGGCCCACTATTCCTCTGATGGTTGTTCTAAGCCATGGTTCATGTCCAACAGTATCTACAAAGGATATAACTCTGTCACATTTCTCAACAAGTTTAGATTTTTCTTTCTTATCCAGAGGGTTTTTAATTTGCACTGCTTTGCCATCTAGAAATCCATAGACAGCAAAAGAGAGATCTGCTGATAATCCCCTTTCTATTTCGTGTTTTTGGACATCCAGGAAAATCCGTGTCTTACCTGAGCCATCATCGAGCGAACCTGTTGTTAAAGTGCCAAGGAGGGTACTTTTTCCATGATCAACATGTCCAGCGACGCCTATTAGTACGTGATCTTTTTTGATACCCTGCACACTATCCATCTTGCCAATTAATATTTTGGCTACATGTCCATTAGCTGCAGGGTGCTTTTCCACTTTTAAAACTTCAGCTCCTATCTCATTGGCTATATCTTTCAAAACTAATAATGATTCTTCAAATTTATCATGAGGGAGACCTAAAATATCGCCTTTATCACCAACACCAATAAAATAAATAGCTGCACCGTCTCCTCTTTCCATACGGTACTTCATCTGGGATATAAGGCGTTGTTTTCTCTCTTCATTGAGATGAAAATTTCTGGTGAGATTTTCCTTAAATTCAATATTTTTTCTCTCACCTTTTTTTATAATATTATAGATCTCAGGCGTCATATAGACCAGATTTAATTTATGGAATCCAATATTGATCTAATTTATGGATCTTATGTTATTATTTTTTTTAAAGATAATATTTTTATAAAGCTAATATTATCAAATCTTATCTGCTGTGGTAAAACGCAAACCACCGTATTTTTCCTCTTGAAGTTCCCTTACAATCTGTGAGGCAGTTTTTAAATCATCTGTTTTTGAGATTATTCTTCTCGTTTTTACGTTTATGGTTTTTCCACAGGGACATTTCTTTTTGGAGACTCCTTTTCGGGTGTAAATCGCCCTGCCACAATCACATCTGAATATGATATACATTAAATCACGGTATTTATTATCTATTTGTTATTTATCCCATTACATTCTTTCGTTATCTATCCTATTATAATCTATTATCTACTCCCATTTAATAAGTAAATGTAACAAAGGTAAAAAAAGCTTTGTTCCCTTTGAAACCTCCTATAATCCCATTAACTGGCTTAATAGAGGTAAAAATACGTTAGGTATTGATATTAGGGTCCCTATGCTGCATCCAATGTTTGCTCCAACCACAACTATCAAAACCCTGAAAAGGTTATTCTGCCTGAAATCTTTGAAACTCTCGCATCTCCCAAATTCAACAAAATCATCAGTATTTATCTTTCTAATTTTAGCCTCTACAAGACCTGCAAACCATCCAGCAGCTAATAGTGGATGTATAGATGTTATAGGGGCTACGAGAAATGCTGTTATTGCAGAGTAGATCTTTGAGCCAGATAAAATAGATCCCAGAAATGATAATCCTCCAGTTAATAAAATGAATTCAAATAGACCAGTTTTTATGTTGATCCCATTTATTAATGCCAATACAAAAATGCCAACTAGAACAACAGGTATCAAAAATAAAATAAGCTTTCCAACTGAAAATTTTGATTTCTGGATATTTAAGAGATCATATAGTGGGGGTATCTTTTCTGGATTGTTTAAATATTCTGTAATTCCCTTTTTATGCCCTGCTCCTACAACAGCAACTACATTTTCTTCATTAAGTTCTGCAAGCATTTTTGCCATATACGCGTCTCTTTCAGTTACCAGAACATCATAGGCGCTTGGAGACATTTTTTGGAAATAGTCCATGACATCAGTTAAGGTTTCACCCTTAGTCATATCATCAACATTTTCTATGGTCTCATCGTTGCTGAGGAAAGAGCTTATTAATCCAAAAACAAATTTTAGCTTCTCAAAAAAGCTCATCTTATTTAAGGCACGTTTCAGGGTTATACTTATATCTCTATCAATCAAAACAACTCTGGAACCAACTTCTTCTGCAGTAGTTATGGCTTCCATCATTTCTGATCCTGGTTTTACTCCTAATTCGTCTCCTATTTTTTTCTGTATATATGATAGAAATCCACTAACTAAAAATAGGGTGAGTTTATCACTACTAAGCACATCTCTTATCTGAATATTTTTTTCAGGTTCTATTCCGTATTTCTGGTTGATTATATTCTGGTATCGGCTAGGACAGAGTTCAACTGCAACAACATCTGGTTTCTTATCTAAAATAGCTTCTCTAACCTTTTCAATGCTTTTTGTTGATACATGGGCAGTGCCTATTATCTCCAGTAATTTGGGTGCCATAGAAATTCACTTTTTTCATGTATTATTTTTTCATGTGTTATTTGGTCATTTATTCAATATTATGGTCATTTATTAGATTTAGTTGTTTATTTATTCATTTATAATCTTAAAGTGTCATTTTGCTGATCTTTCCATTCACATATACAGGGACAGTATCATATATATTTCTTTTCAGGCAGAATTTTACGTCATGAAAATATCCGAGTTCAGCGAGACCAGCAGATGAATTTGATTTTATAACAGCATCATTAACAATTTCATCATCAATAGACGCTATATAGGCTGCTAGGGCTAACTCATCAAGCTTGCAATCGTCATAATTTTTTAGGTGGGCTATTATCTTTCCCGCCCCTAAAAAGTCTTCAATTACAAATCTACCCCCCACTCCAGCCATAACAATCTCTATATGACTATTTGCAATCCTATAAGCCATTTCTGATACAGATTTCGAATTTATGAATGATCCAATCAGTGCTTTTGATTTTATTCCTTCCAGTATCCGTGTACCATTACTAGTGGTTAAAATAAGAATATTTCCTTCGTGTTTTTTGATTTCAACTGGTGAATTCCCAACATCAAAGCCATTTATAGTCTCGCCATTTCGCTCCCCTGCAAGAATGGCTCCATACTTTTCTGCCAGGATTTTTGCATCTTTAAGGTTTTTTACAGGTATTATTTCCTTGAAGTTATCCAGTGCAACTGTGATGGTGGTACTTGCTCGTAGGACATCCACCATGATGGCAACATCTTCAGAGAATGACTTCTCTAAGCTCAAAGAGATCTCCATAAAAACACCAAAAACAAAAATAAATGAAAGTTTTAAAAAATCGATTTAATTAGAGCAGTCTATTACAAGACTTATTCAACCTTCTCTGCAAAAGCAAAACTTCTTCTTACTGATGTTATTTTGACTTTTACCTCGTCACCCACTTGTGTTCCCGGTACAAATACTACAAAACCTTCTATATGGGTTAGACCGTCACCTTCTTTGCCCAGGTCTTCGATTTTAACGTCATATTCTTCTCCTACATCTAAAGGAGCCCTTTTGGGACTAAAACTACTTTTGAACAATTCATCACATCCTCGACCAAATTATATATGGTCTTGTATAATAATTCTTAGCTTAGGGATATATAAATCTTTTGTAAAATAATTATCTAATAATAGATTGGGGATTTTCCATGAAAATCATTACCACACCCATGTGCAAAGAAATTTTAAGGCTCGCAGGCATATCTGATTTTATTTTAAGCGCACAACCTGATTCTGCAGATGCAGATTTAGCAGTTGTGTTATCAGAGACTGAAACGACCATTAAATCTATAAAAATAAGGTTGAACACATTTTCACAGATAGCAGAAAGTATTAAGCTTCTTTCTGATATTTTTGGTACTGAAACACCTGAATCGTTTAATCATGTTTTTGAAAAAATAAAAAAAGAAAAAATTAAAATTTCAAAAATGTATAATGAAAATCAAAAAATAAAAGTTAAAGTATATTCAAATTTTTTAGGTGACATAGTAAAGGACATGGGATTTAAAGTTGTAGATAATGTAGATGAAGATTATGATTTTGTTGTATATCCAGATTATATGGAGAATGGAATAGATAATAGGATAAAATCTAAAATAAAGGATAAAAAAGCAGTTAAAATGCCATCACATAAGAATGTACCTGTAAATCCAATAGCAAGGGCAGAGTTAAGATATAAAATCTTGGAGAGGCAATTATGTATGAGACGTTGACATATTTAGGTGGAGTTCACAAGCATGAAGAAATGAAGGAGCTCATAGAGGATCTGGGGGGATTTGTGCTACAGGAATCATTTATTTCAATGGATCTGGTTGTGACTCTAGCTGTTCCAATTGAAGATGTGGATAAAATAAAAGAAAAGGCAAAAGAGCTTCTAGGAGAAGTAAAAATTGCGCCAATGGCAGGTACAGAGATCGCTATAGTATCTCCAACCCTTGCAAGGCATCATCTACCGCATTCTGCCTGTGATATTTCTGAATACCTGAGAAGATACGGTGCCAAGGACAACATGATTGGTTTGGCAAGGGGCGCTGGGAAAGGTATATCCCGAATATCAGAGGATGAGAAAAAGCTCATTGAAGAACATGATGCGGCTGTTTTTGCTCTTGGAAGCTTTAGGGACTGTATTTTGGATAAAACACATCTTTTTGAAGATATTGAAATTCCAGTTATAGTCACTGGTTCTCCTTATGTTGATGTAGCAGATATTCCTGGTGCAGACGCATATGTTGGAGGCCTGGGAAGGATTCCAAGAAGATTAAAGAAAGGTGAGCATATAAGGGCACTAAGAAAACTTGTTGAAGTTGTTGAAGGAATTTTAGATGATAGGAGAAGAATGATATCTGAAGATCCACCTATTGTGCCACCAATACTTGTTAAAACTGAAATTGAAAATCAGGTACCTGCAGTCAAGGAATGTTATTCACCAGCACCAGTTGTGAGCCAGTTGGACGGTGTTCGAGTGAAACTCAATTATAATGATTATCATGATGAGATTGGTGAAGTGATTGTAAGTGATTATGTTCTTGGAGATGTCTCAGAAATCTGGAAATCGTTAATGTATGATTATACGTTGGTCAAACTGTTACCAGAGACTTCTATCCTTTAATTGAGCTAGTAATGGGGGTTAATGAATTAATCACTTTGATTAGATAGTTAATTAGATAATTAATTAAATTATCATGTGAGTTTATGAAGAGAAGAATAGCACAATTTATAATTTTCATTTCTATATTTTCTATTGGATATTTCGCACTAAATTATTATGTAGTTTCTATAATGAGCAACTTACTACAAGTATCCAAGTCAGAGATATTCTATATTTTCCTTTTCATTATAGCATTTTCATATCCAGTAGCTGCACTGCTTGAAAGGATGATGTCAAACATTCTGACACGTATACTTTATACAATATCTTCTGCATGGATGGGAATGGTTTTTTTCATACTTTTCTTCCTTATAATATATGGAATATTAAGTCTGGGTTTGAAAATTCCTACTGTGATTGCAGGAGCAGTAATAGTCATCTTAGCTTCTATATTAAGCATTTATTCCATATTAAACGGATTCTCTTTGAATATTGAAGAAATTGAAGTACCTCTCAAGAACATTGAAAGTGGGGAAAGTGAGATGAGGGTTGTTCAGCTCAGTGATATTCACATAGGTTCTATAAGAAATTCTGGTTATCTGAAGAGAATCGTTGATAAAACAAATAATTTAAAGCCGGATATTGTATTGATTACAGGAGACATGGTAGATGGCAGTGCCAGGCTGCATAAACATACTTTCTGCGCAATAGATGAAATTAAAGCACCTGTTTTGTTTGTAACGGGCAATCATGAGATTTATGAGGGTTTAAATGAGGTTTCGAGAGTCCTGAAACCTACAAAAATAAAAATTCTACAAAATGAGATGATCGAGTTTAATGCTATACAGATAGTTGGGGTTGACTATTCATTTGACCGGGATCATCTCTTACGGGTACTTAAAGGGCTTAGAATCCAAAAAAACAAGCCCACAATTCTTATGTATCATTTTCCACAGGGATTAAATGTTGCAAGTGAAGCAGGCGTTAATTTACAGCTTTCTGGACACACACATGCTGGCCAAATATTTCCCTTTAACATGTTAGTTAGATTGATCTTTCCCTATTTTAAAGGACTATATGAATATAATGGAACCTATCTATACGTATCTCAAGGTACAGGAACATGGGGTCCGCCCATGAGATTGGGATCAAGAAATGAGATAACTTTGATTAAATTGAAACATATATAAATGTTTTATAGTTAAGAGCATAACTTATTAGACTTATAGATCAAATAAATCATGGAATATCAGTTTGCATCTGCTTAAAATCACTTTTTCCACTTTTGTGTTGAACACATAGTTTAAAAAGTTTTGTACTTGACTATAATTGTTTCATATGATTTTCCATTTATTATATAACTTTAAGAAATAACTGATTATGAACAAAAAAGTTCCTCCAAAAATTATAGGTGATCATGAAAAACCTGCCAGTGATTACGATTCTCTTGCTAAACAATTTGAATACCATGGTTTTGAAATAATATTTGGAATGGTGTTTGAATATACTAATTCTGGAGAAAAATTACTTGATCTTGGTATTGGAACCGGTTTAAGTTCATTTCTTTTCAAAAAGTCAGGTTTAGATATTTATGGTCTGGATAATTCCGAGGAAATGCTGGATATTTGTAAAAAAAAGAATATTGCCCGGGATCTTAAATTATTTGATTTAAATGAAAATATTATCCCATATAATGACCGGGAGTTTCACCACGTAATTGCAGTTGGGCTTTTCCACTTTTTCAATAATTTAGAAAAATTCTTCAAAGAATCACATAGGATACTTAAGGAAGGAGGAATTTTCAGTTTTACAGTTAAAGATTCTAAAACCAGAATTTCCAGTGAATTAGATAAAGAATATGGAATTATAGTATATGGGCATTCAGATGAATATATTGAAGAATTAGTACAAAAATATAATTTTAAACTCCAAAAAAGGTTAAAGTTTTTTGCATTTAAAAATCTATCAAAAAGGGAGTATTTATGCTTTAAAGCATATGTTTTAATGAAAGGATAAGAAAAGATATTTCTCGCATAACTTAAATCAGCGTATGTATATAAACGTCTTCTTCAAGATGTTTTCATCGATTTTTTTAACTTTTTTTTATGCAATACTATTTAATGAGCAATTTTGCAAATGAAGTGCTTATCCCACAAGTTCGTGATTTGATATAAACGTTTATATCCAAGTTTTGAATATATATTCGTTTATGTCAAGGCCCCGAAGATTTAGAAGGATACTAGAAGAACCACAAATACGTTGCTTTAAACCAGAAAGAGAGAATTTGGATTCGCTAAAACCTATTGAAATTACAATAGAAGAATTCGAATCAATAAGACTCAGAGACTATCATGATATTCAGCAGAAAAAATCTGCAGAAATAATGGGAATTTCACAGCCTACATTTCACCGAACCCTGACTTCTGCCAGAAAAAAGATATCTAAGGCCTTAATTGATGGAAACACAATAGTAATCGTAGGAGGGGATTATATAACTAACAAAAATAGATATAAATGCAATGTTTGTGGATTTGAATGGCGTAGCCCTGAAAAAGAATATGACAAATGTCCTGACTGTCAATCTAAAGACATAAACATTGTCATAGAAGAGGAAAAACTCTCGAGAGAAACAGAGCCTTCATTAATCCAGAGAAGATCTTATGGTGGCAGGGGTATTGGAGCTGGACCTCCAAGAGTTTGTAAATGTCCAGAATGTGGATATGAATCCCCCAAAACACGAGCAGTACCATGTAGAAATACGAAATGCCCTAAATGTGAAACCCCACTCTGTGGGGTAGATTAAATATTATATGAAACTGGTGATCGCATGTCTTTTATAGAAATAAAAAACGTTACCAAAACCTTCAATGATTTGGAAATCTTAAAAAACATGAACATGACCGTGAATGAGGGAATGGTTTTAGGTATTCTCGGAAGAAGCGGTTCAGGTAAGTCGGTCTTGATAAACATGCTTCGCGGAATGAATGAATATGAGCCAGATGAAGGCAAGATAATTTACAATGTTGCAATATGCCCTGCTTGCCTGAGGGTTGAACCACCATCAATGAAGAACGAGAACTGTAAATGCGGCGGGCAGTTTGAAACAAGAAGCGTGGATTTCTGGAACTGCGACAGACAGGTTTTTGCAGCCATAAGGCGCCGAATCTCCATAATGCTTCAGAGGACTTTTGCCCTTTACGAAGATGATACAGTAATAGATAATGTTCTCAAGTCTATTGAAGGTCATGATAATGAGGAAAGCACTTACATGGCAATAGATCTTCTGGATATGGCTCAGATGACTCATCGGATAACTCATATAGCCCGTGACTTGAGTGGGGGTGAAAAGCAGCGAGTAGTGTTGGCAAGGCAAATGGCCAAGGAACCGATGATATTCTTAGCAGACGAGCCCACCGGTACATTAGATCCCCGAACAGCCGAGCTATTACACCAAGCCCTGCTTGAAGGCGTCAAAAACAAGGGCACCACAATGGTCATAACATCCCACTGGCCAGAAGTTATGAGAAAACTTTCTGATTATGTAATATGGCTCGAGAAAGGTGAGATAATCCATGAAGGAGATCCCAGAACTGTTGTCCAAAAATTCCTTGACAACGTGCCCCCTTCAGACAAAAGAAAGACTTTAAGAATTGGTAACCCAATAATAAAGATGAAAAATGTGAAAAAACATTATTATTCCATCGAAAGAGGAGTTATAAAAGCTGTTGATGGAGTAGATCTTACAATAAATGAAGGCGAAATATTTGGAGTAGTTGGATTAAGCGGAGCTGGCAAAACAACCCTTTCACGAATATTTTATGGATTAACAGAACCAAGTAAGGGAAAAATAGAGATGAAGCTTGGTGATAAGTGGATTGATATGGCTGAGTCAGGTCCTTATGGAAGAGGAAGGGTAAAACCCTATTTAGGTATACTTCATCAGGAGTATGGTCTTTATCCACACAGGACTGTTTTAGGAAATTTGACTGATGCTATTAGTTTGGAATTACCTGCAGAATTTGCGAAAATGAAGGCTTTATATGTTCTTGATGCGGTGGGTTTTGATGAAAAGTACGCTGAAACAATATTGAACAAATACACTGACGAATTAAGTGGTGGAGAGCGCCACAGAGTTGCATTAGCTCAGGTGTTAATTAAAGAACCTAATGTGGTAATTCTTGATGAGCCGACAGGAACCATGGATCCAATTACAAGGATACAGGTTACAGACTCAATCATAGAAGCACGTGAGGAACTTAACCAGACTTTCCTGATTATATCTCACGATATGGACTTTGTACTGGATGTCTGTGACCGAACTTCTCTCATGCGTAGTGGTAAAATCCTTAAAACAGGACTTCCCAGAGATATCGTGGAAGATCTAACTCCAAAAGAGATAAAGAAGATGCTCACAAAAGAATAAAAAAAATATGTTTTTGATTTAATAGTTTTGAATGATATTTCTGGACTTTTAGTTTCAATAATACAATTAAAGTAAATAAAATACTTTTATCAGTGATAGCTGTCTGTTATTGAATTAAACGAACTAATTGAATTTAAGGAAATTAGATTTTTTCATTTTTTTGAAACCATTCTAATAAAAATGTACTTTTTTAATATTATGTCAAACATAATATAATATAGGATTTAGAGCATTAGAGGTGGAATAAAATGGAGAAGAAAAGTGGTATAGTTGGATTTACAGGGAGTTTTAGAGAATGCGTAAAAGACATAAAAAATGATTATAAAGTTGTTTTTGTGGGTTCGGTTGCTGTGTGCACACCTTTTATAGAATTGTTATCTTATGCTGTAGAGATAAAAATTTCAACCTAATTTATGTACCAAAAGCAGATACAAACAATGCTAAGCAAGTAAAAATGCAACCAGGCATCGGATTCAGTGTAATGAATGAGAAGGGAGACCCACAAAATCCAGATGTGGTGGTAGTTCTTGGTGGTTTGGCTATGCCCAAATTTGGATGCGTACCTGAAGAGGTATTGGACATGATCCAAGAAATATCTGGAGAGCAGAAACCCAAGATCATTGGTGTTTGTTTCATGAATATCTTTGAACGTGCTGGATGGGAGAAAAAGATACCATTCAATACTCTGATCGATACAACCTTGGAAACAGTTGCTAAATAGAAGTCATGGCACATACAAAACCTAGCCTGATATAGCACTGCAAATATTTATTTTTTAATATTTTAACTTTTTCTTCTTGCTTTTTTATTAGGGTATAAATGGATTTATATAAAATTTTGAATATATATTCATAACATGGTGAGACCAAGAAGGTTTAGACGAATACTTCGAAAGCCAAAAATAAGATGCTTTAGACCTCATTTAGAAGGTGAGGGGAACAAGTTAATCTGATAGAACTTACTTTGGATGAATTTGAAGCAATAAGGTTTAGAGATTACCAGAAAATAAAACAGCAGAAAGCAGCTGAGATAATGGATATTTCCCAGCCCACATTTCACAGAACTTTAAATTCTGCTCGAGTAAAAATAGCTAAAGCTCTTGTAAAAGGTAAAATAATAAAAATCAAAGGAGGAGATTATGTGACAGATAAAAAAAGGTATAGATGTAAAAAATGCGGTTTTGAATGGCACAGTCCTGAAAAAGAATATGAAAAATGTCCAGATTGCGGTTCTGAGGAGATATACACAATTACGGCCAAAGAAGAGATTCAAAGATCATTAGGACAACCAGGTCTTGGAAGAAGAGGATACGGAGGTGGAGGTATTGGTGCGGGGCCTCCCAGAGTATGCAAATGTCCACAATGTGGCTATGAAACCCAAAAAATACCCGGAGTCCCATGTAAAAATACTGAATGTCCTAAATGTAGTATTCCTCTTTGCGGATCAGATTAGATAATTAATGAAATTTGATGAAAAAAAAAGGAGATGATAAAAATTTCTCTAATATGCATTCCTTCCCTAGATGATCAGGGTCTTAAATCAGTATTTCAGCTCATTTCGGGAAAATACCGTGTTTTATTATTGTTGAAGTGTATAAGGGGAAAATAGAGGACTATACCATAAAGAAAAATCCTGCAGCGAGTTTAGAGAGGAAAAAAGGTAAAGAAACGGCTAAATTTTTAGCAGACAAAGTATAGATGTTTTAGTAGCAGGAGAAGTGGTGAAGGACCTAAATAGGAATTATCAGATTATTTGTAGACATTGTAGCCCCAGAGGGTGTGAAACTGGATGAAATGTTATTAAATTTATTAAAAAGATTAAATAAAGGTGAATTTGATGAATATAACGATATTGTATGATAATGAGGCTAAAGATGGTTTTAAAGCCGGATGGGGTTTTTCATGTTTAATAGAAACGTCACAAAATAAAATACTCTTTGATACAGGATGGGATGGGAATATACTCCTCTATAACATGGAGATTGCAGGTATAAAACCAGAAAAAATAGACAAAATAGTTCTATCCCACTCCCATTGGGATCACATAGGTGGCATTAACCATATATTGAAATACAAAAGAAAACCTGAAGTTTATGTACTCAAATCCTTTTCTGAGAATCTTAAAAATGAAATTGGACGTCATTCACACCTAATAGAAATTCTTTACCCTAAAAAAATATGCAAAGATGTTTGGACAACAGGAGAAAAATTAGGCGAAAAAACAAAGGAACAATCTTTGATTGTCAAAACAATGAAGGGTAACGTGATAGTTACTGGTTGTGCACATCCAGGAATTGAAAATATAATAAAAAAATCAAAATTTGGGAACATATATGCTATTATAGGTGGGTTTCACGATTCAGAGAACCTAAACGTGTTAAGAGGGATTCATGTAGTTGTGCCCTGCCACTGTACACAAAAAAAAGAAATAATAAAAACTATGTTCCCAGAATCGGCTAAAGACTGCGAAGTTGGCTTTAGTTTGATTAAATAATTTTTTTTCTAGTTTTTTAACATTAAAAACAGCTATCTAAAACTCTATATAGTTAAAAATTATATTTGAGTTTTTTAATATTAGTATTATTATTTTTTATTCCCTTAATATTAAATAAACTCTCTATTCACTTTATTTTTATGAATCGAATTTATTATTTTAGATTAGTAGGTTAGCTGTATTTTTATAACATAAAAATCTCATTTAAACTCAAAAAATAATTATCACATTAAACTTAAATTTTAGGTTTTTTTTAAAATCTTGAAAATAGCAAAGTTAATATACCCTAAAGAATTAGGTATACCTAACATTAGGCAAACCTAACATTTGGAGGTAAATATGACCTCTCTAGTAGAACTGGAAGTTGGAAAAAAAGCGCTCATAAAAAAATTAAGAGGAGGACATATCTTAAAAAGACAGTTAGAGTCATTAAATATAAGAGTTGGTAAAAAAGTCAAAAAAATATCATCTGCCCCTTTTCATGGGCCTGTTGTAGTGGATGTGGAAGGATGTAAGATAGCAATTGGGCGTGGGATGGCTGCGAATGTACTTGTGGAGGTAATCGATGAAAATTCTCCTTATGGGTAACCCAAACGTTGGGAAAAGCGTTGTATTCTCAAGATTAACAGGTGTTCATGTAATGGCAGCTAATTATCCAGGTACAACTGTGGATTACACCAAGGGATCATTATTTGTGGATGATAAAAAAGCTGAAATGATAGATGTTCCTGGAACCTATTCGCTTATTCCATCCTGTAAAGCCGAAGAAGTTGCAAGTAACATGTTTTTTGATGAAAAACCAGATTTGGTTATAAATGTACTTGATTCAACCAACCTGGAGCGGAATCTGTATCTCACAATGCAGATGTTGGAACATGCCATTCCAACCATAGTTGTGCTTAACATGTGGGATGCTGCAAAAAGAAAGGGTGTTCACATAGATTTAGAAAAGCTCAGAAAGGCTCTGGGAACAGTTGTAATCCCGACAGTGGCTGTAAGTGGAGTAGGAATAAAGAAATTGGCATCTGAAATTGGCAAAGCTTCTAAGAGAAGGGAAAATTATATTTCAAAAATAAAAAAAATGAGTGATAAGGAAAAATGGACTTTTATAGGTAAAATTTTATCTGATATTCAGAAAATAGAGCATAGACACCCATCAATATTAGAAAAACTTGAAGATGCATCAGTAAATCCAATATTTGGAACTTTAATAGCTCTTATAATAATATACCTAACTCTTAAAGTGGTGATAGGTCTTGCTGAATTTTTAATTGGAAATCTCTTGGATCCTATTTTTTATAATTACTATGGTCCTTTTATAACCCAAGCTGTGGAGAGTTTTTTTCCTCAGGGGTTCATTCATGACATACTTATTGGTAGCACTTACAATTATATGGAATCATTCGGTCTTCTAACAACAGGAGTTTATGTGGTCTTTGCGGCAGTTCTACCCTACCTTTTCTCATTTTACCTTGTATTGGGGTTTTTGGAGGATTTTGGATATCTTCCAAGGCTTGCGGTTTTAATAGACAGCATAATGCATAAATTAGGACTGCATGGTTCCGCCATAATATCAACAGTACTTGGATTTGGATGTAACGTCCCTGCAATACTTTCAACCAGGATTTTGGAGGGTAAAAGGGAAAGAATTATTGTATCTGCCCTGGTTTCAATTTCAATACCCTGCATGGCCCAGACAGCCATAATAGTCGGACTACTGGGACCTTATGGCGTTATATACATTGCAATGGTTTATGGAACCTTATTTACCATCTACATTGCACTTGGATACCTTCTAAATAAGATGTTAAAAGGTGAAAGCCCTGAGCTTTTCCTCGAAATCCCACCCTACAGAATTCCACACATTCCTACTCTACTAAAGAAAACATGGATTAGAATAAGAGGATTTTTAATTGAGGCTGTTCCATTTGTATTTTTAGGAATTCTGTTTATAAACCTCCTACAAATTTTAGGCATTTTAAGGGTATTAACAGAGGTACTTGCACCTGTAATCTCTGGATTGTGGGGGCTTCCCAAAGAGGCAGTATCCGCTATTATTGTAGGATTTTTAAGAAAGGATATAGCAACAGCCATGCTTGCACCGCTTCATCTTGCTCCTAATCAGCTTGTTGTAGCTTCAACAGTTTTGGCAGTGAGCTTTCCATGTATTGCCATGTTTGTAGTTTTAACCAAGGAGTTAGGAATAAAAGATATGTTAAAAATTGTTTTTTTAATGATAACGCTTGCTTTGTTAGTGGGTACTTCTTTAAATTTAATATTAGGAGTTTTTTTATGAATTTTTTTTTGAAATTGGTTTTGAATTTTTTAAAAAATATTTTCAATATTTTCAGGCCAAAATGTAAAAATTGTAGTTTTTGTTGGAATCATTTTCTGGAATTTAAGGATAGAAATGAGAAATAATAATTAGTGATGTAAATCATAGATAGAAGGAGGAGTTTTATATGGATAAGGATTCACTCAAACTCACCAAAAGTAATGAAGATTACCTTGAGGCTATGTATAACTTAAAAAAGAGTAGAGGAATTATTAGGGTAAAGGGAATTGCTTCCATTCTCCAAGTTAAGCCCCCAAGTGTGGTTGAAGCTTTGCAAAAACTTTCCAAAACAGGTTTAGTTTCTTATGAAAAATATGGGGATATAAATTTAACTTTAAAAGGCATGGAAATTGCAGAATGTGTTATAAATAAACACGAGATATTGAATAATTTTTTAACTCTTCTGGATGTTGACAGGGATACTGCAGATGAAGAGGCATGTGCAATGGAACATTTTCTAAGTTTTTCCACCATCAATAAGCTCAAAAAGTTTCTTGAATTCATTAAAAGATATCCAGAAGATGGTAATTTCTTAGAATCTTTTAAACTCTATAAAGATCACGGTAAGTTACCTAATAAAGATAAATTACAATAAAAAATTACAATAAAAAGATGGATAGTGATCATAATAATGATTATTAAGATTTCTGTCCATATGGTCTCAAAAAATTAGATATGAATGGTTTTGGTATAATTATAAGTATATTATTAGAATCATTTAACCTATTAAATCAATTAATTCTTCACTCTAACTCCAAAAAAGTTTATAGCCTCTATCAGGTCTTGGAATGCTATTAATTCTGTTTTTAAGACATCTTCTTTACCTAAGGTTCCGCTCATTTCCCCATCAATGCTCAACTTTTCAGGACCTCGAGCAACTATTCTTCCGACTCCGTCACGACTTAGAACTTCTTCGGCTTTCTTATCATGCACAAAAGCCCGTCCAGGAATAATTACAGTATCTTTTAACTCTTTAAGATCAATGTTTTCCAAATCTTTTTGGGTAATGAGGCAACCAATGTCTTTAGCTGCTGCAACTACGTTTATCAGTTCATCAGCTTCTATATTTTTTATTATTTTTCCTATAAATGGGGCAGCAACTCTGCTGGTCAATATAGTAGCTTCACTAGTTACTTCCGATAATATATCCAAATATCTTTTATTTTTATTTTTTGAAATGGCAAAAGGAGCGTCATTTTCCGGATCGCAAACCGGAGTCCCGGTTACTCGGAATTTAAATTCATCGTTAATCTTTCGCACCAATTCCTCAAATTCTTCGATAGTATGTGGATTTACACCTTCAATTATAGGTTCATTGCCTAAAATGAGCCCCTGGTTTTCAAAATTTGCAAATCTCATGAGTATAAATGCTTTTACACCCCATTCTTCCAACTTGCTACAGGTTTTAAGCAGTTCTTTTCCATCGTTTATTCCTGGGATTATTACAGAAGCAGCGTGAACTTCGCAGCTTTCAGCGAATATTTTGAGGGCTTTAAGTGATTCGTCGGGTTTTTTATCTACCATCCACTTTTTACGCATATTGGGGTCTGTTGAAAATACAGTGAAGGTTACTTCATCAACACCCATAGAAATTAAACTTTCTGCTGTTTTGGCATCATCAATACCTTTGCCACTTGTATATCCAAGGTGAATAGGGAGTTGAAATTGTGAAAGACTGTTAACAACGTCCATAAGGTAAGGATAACAGCTTATATCTCCTCCACCACTAATATTTATCTTAAGATCAGCGTCTTGGTATTCCCCCAACATCAGGGAGTTTTGAACATTTCCTACAACTAAAAAAGGCTGCATAAATTCGCTTGTAGTTTCACTGACACCAGAAGAACAATGTTCACAACCCACTTTACCCAAAGAACAATTTTTACATCCAAAAGGCTTTACATCTTTCACTTTTCTAAAATAACAGTATTTACAAAAGCCTCTACAATCTTTACCAGGTATTCCACCGACGTCTGCTATTATCTGCATGTTATCTACTTTTGTTGGTATTTAAAATAAATATTTTGGGGTTTTTTTCAGGTAAAAAAAGGGCAATTCTACAGGAAATACCTTGAAAATTTATACCTTATATAATTTTCTACTTGAATCAAGAAGAAACTTTAATAATATATAATGATAAAATAGAAGATTCGTATACAACAAAAGTGTTATAGTTATATAATACTTCCTCATGAGTGAACAAGTTTTAAAAAAATGTCCTCAAGAGGTTTGTATACAAAAAAAAATAGTTAGGAGGGAAAAAATGGCAAAGTTTGAAGATAAGGTCGACTTGTACGATGACAGAGGCAATCTTGTTGAATCAGCAGTGCCAATAGAAGCTCTAAGTCCACTGAGAAACTCAGCGATACAAAGTATTTTGCAAGGTATCAAAAGGACAGTAGCTGTGAACTTAGAAGGTACAGAGAACGCTTTAAAAGCCGCAACAGTCGGCGGACCAGCATGCAAAATAAAAGGAAGAGAAATGGACCTGGACATAGTCGCAAATGCAGAAGCAATCGCAGCAGCAGCCAAAGAAATGATCCAAGTCCAAGCTGGCGACGATACCAAAGTAGAGCTATTAGCAGGTGGAAAACGTGCGTTAGTACAAGTACCAACCGCAAGATTTGAAGCGGCTGCAGAGTACTCAGTAGCTCCTCTAACCGCAGCTATGGCATTTATACAAGCCATAATAAACCAATTTGACGTAAGCATGATGGATGCAAACATGGTAAAAGCAGCTGTTCTAGGTAGATATCCACAGTCAGTTGAATACTTAGGTGGAAACATAGCTACCATGCTTGACCTGCCTCAAAAATTAGAAGGTCCAGGTTACTCATTTAGAAACATCTTAGTAAACCACGTAGTTGCAGCAACCCTTAAAAAAACCATGCAATCCGTTGCTCTATCCAGCATTTTAGAACAAGCAGCCATGTTCGAAATGGGAGACGCTGTAGGAGCATTTGAAAGAATGCACCTTCTTGGGCTAGCATACCAAGGAATGAATGCTGATAATGTAGTATTCGACTTGGTGAAAGATAACGGTGCTCAAGGTACTGTTGGAACTGTTATAGCTGACTTAGTTGAAAGAGCTAAAGCAGATGGTGTAATCGGTGCAGAAAAAGACTTAAGTGGGTTCACTGTTTATGGTACTGACGACCTCGCGAAATGGAACGCATACGCTGCAGCAGGACTTATAGCAGCTACCATGGTCAACCAAGGTGCTGCCAGAGCTGGGCAAGGTGTATCATCCACACTGGTATACTACAACGACATACTCGAATTTGAAACAGGTCTACCAAGCGTAGACTTTGGTAGAGTTGAAGGTACTGCAGTAGGATTCTCCTTCTTCAGTCACTCCATCTATGGTGGTGGAGGACCAGGTATTTTCAATGGAAACCACATCGTTACCAGGCACAGTAAAGGATTTGCTATACCATGCGTTGTAGCTGCAATGGCTTTAGACACCGGTACACAGATGTTCTCACCTGAAGCAACCTCCGGATTAATCAAAGACGTATTTAGCCAAGTTGATGAATTCAGAGAACCACTGAAATATGTTGTGGAGGCAGCAACAAACATAAAAGGCCAGATTTAAATGAATCCAAACTTGGGGGTATAACAGCAAATGGATATTGAAATATTTCCACACAGACTATTAGGCGCTGATACCACAGAGAGATTGTTAAATGATCTCGAAGATATCGAAGGCGTGAAAAGAATGGTTGTACACGGACCAAGACTCCCTCCAGAAGAAGCAAGACATCCTGATCGTAGGACAATAAAAATCAAAGGCGAAGAAGTAAATTTACAAGTCAAAACTGGTAGAGTTCTATTGGAAATTGAAACAGAAGAAGCCATAGATGATGTTAGGGAAGCATGTGAAGATAATCTGCCCTTCGGGTTCGAAGTGCATGTCGGAACCTTCATAAGGAAGCAGAAAACAGTTACAGACAATATAAAATACGGAGAAGATTTAGATAAAATCCCTGACGAAATGGTAGGTTTAACAGATCAAAGCGCCAGACTCAGTGATAGAGCCACAATAATAAAGAGGAAAAAAGAACAATGATTGGCAAGTGCACACATGTTGTAGATTGTAGAGAAACAATGGGTATGGGTGAAGGAGGAGGAATCGCCCAGAGAGGTACATTTGCAGAGTGTGGAAGTGAAGTTTTGGCAATTGCCATGTCTCCTGCAAGGAGACACATAACCAAACCAGTTTGCGAAATCACATATGCCCTGCGGGAAGCCAACATCATGACAAGTACTTTGGTCCTAAATGCAGGGGCTGGTGTTCCACATGACACTCCTACAGCAGGAGCTGGGAGCCTGTTCGGACTACTCCCCCGGGAGATAGAACAGATAGACAGGCATAAAATCATTGTGGTGCATTTTGGTGGTGTGAAACATCACATCATCTACAAAGCTCGTTTGATACTGAGAAACGTGGATAAACCTTGTGTGGTAATCTGCGAGTATCCAGTTGATTTTGAGGATTTTGCAAAAATTGGTGTCAGAACTAAAGCTGTAATGCCTGAAGAACCGCAAACTAAAGGTGAAATCGTGGATATAATAAGCGGTGTTATTAGAGGAGAAACTTGTCCCCAAGAAAAGTTGGATGAAATAATAAGAAAAGTTAGATTAGCATTAGGAGGTGCATGATATGGCACAATTTTATCCTGGAACAACTAAGGTTGCCCAAAATAGAAGAAATTTTTGTAACCCTGATTACACCCTAGAAAAACTCAGGGAAGTCTCTGATGAAGACGTTGTAAAAATATTAGGTCACAGAGCTCCTGGTGAAGAATACCCAAGCGTACACCCACCAATAGACGAATTAGATGAACCAGAAGACGCAGTAAGAGAAATGGTAATACCAATCGACGGTGCAAAAGCCGGTGACAGAGTAAGATACATACAGTTCTCAGACTCAATGTACTTTGCTCCATGCCACCCATTCATAAGAGCAAGATCATACCTCTGGAGATTCAGAGGAGCAGACGCCGGTGTACTATCAGGAAGACAGATCATCGAGACCAGAGAAAGAGACCTGGAAAAATATGCAAAAACACTCATTGAAACTGAATATATGGATGCAGGAAGAACTGGTATCAAAGGAAAAACCGTTCACGGACACTCCCTAAGACTGGACGAAGACGGTATCATGTTCGACATGATACGAAGATTCATATATGACAAAGCTTCTGGCACTGTAAGTTACGTTAAAAACCAGATCGGTGAAGAACTAGACGAACCAGTAAATGTAGGAGCACCATTAGACGAAGCAACCTTAAAAGCAAAAACAACCATCTACCGAAAAGATGGTGAAGCATACAGAGATGATAAGGACGCTGTGGAAGTATTACATAGGGTCCACGTACTAAGATCTGAAGGTGGATTCTGTCCTGAATAATAGGAGGAGGTGAAAAAATGGCCGATAAATTGTTTATGAAAGCCCTAAAAGAGGTATTCAAAGAACCAGAATCAAGAACGGCACAATACTTCGTTTACGATGGATACAAACAGTCAGAAAGGAAAAGAGAGTTCGTAGATGCCAGTAGAAAAGTGGTAGCAAAACGTGGAATTCCAATGTACAACCCAGATGTGGGAACTCCAATAGGACAAAGGCAATTAATGACTTACCAAGTTTCAACAACCGACACCTTCGTGGAAGGTGACGACTTACACTTTGTAAATAACGCTGCTATGCAGCAAATGTGGGACGAAATAAGAAGGACAGTTGTTGTCGGATTAAACACCGCACACACAGTTATCGAGAAAAGGTTAGGTAAAGAAGTAACCCCAGAGACCATCAACCACTACCTGGAAACAGTCAACCACGCTATGCCTGGTGCCGCTGTGGTCCAAGAACACATGGTGGAAACTCACCCAGCACTAGTAGGCGACAGTTACGTGAAAATCTTCACAGGTAACGATGAAATTGCTGATGAAATCGAACAAGCATATGTGATAGACATAAACCGAGAATTCCCAGAAGAACAAGCAGCAGTACTCAAAGCAGAAGTAGGAGACGGAATGTGGCAGGTTGTCAGAATTCCAACCATAGTATCTCGAACCTGTGACGGTGGTACAACATCCCGATGGTCTGCAATGCAGATCGGTATGTCAATGATTTCTGCATACAAACAAGCAGCAGGGGAAGCCGCAACAGGCGACTTCGCTTACGCTGCAAAACACGCAGAAGTCATACACATGGGTACATATCTGCCTGTGCGAAGAGCAAGAGGAGAAAACGAACCTGGTGGAATTGCATTCGGATTCCTAGCCGACATAATACAAACCCCAAGAAAATACCCAGATGACCCAGTAAGACAAGCACTAGAAGTGGTTGCAGCTGGTTCAATGCTTTACGACCAGATCTGGCTTGGTTCCTACATGTCAGGTGGTGTTGGATTCACACAGTATGCAACTGCTGCATACACAGACAACATTCTTGACGACTTTACCACATTTGGTAAAGAATATGTAGAAGACAAATACGGCATAGCCCAAGCACCTAACACCATGGACACAGTCTTAGACGTTGGATCTGAGGTAACATTCTACTCTTTAGAGCAGTTTGAAGACTACCCAACACTCTTAGAAACTATATTCGGTGGATCACAAAGAGCATCAATCGTAGCAGCTGCTGCAGCATGTTCAACTGGTTTCGCAACTGGAAACGCACAAACTGCGTTAAGCGGATGGTATCTGTCCATGCTCTTGCACAAAGAACAACACGCAAGACTTGGATTTTATGGATACGACCTGCAAGACCAATGTGGATCATCCAACGTATTTGCAATTAGAGGAGACGAAGGACTGCCTCTTGAGCTAAGAGGAGCCAACTATCCAAACTACGCCATGAACGTAGGTCACCAAGGTGAATACGCCGGTATCTCACAAGCAGCACACTCTGCACGTGGAGACGCATTTGTAGTTAACCCACTGGTTAAAATCGCATTCGCTGATCCAAACCTAGTCTTCGACATGACCGAAGTACGTGCTGAATTTGCTAAAGGTGCAGTAAGAGAATTCGAACCAGCCGGAGAAAGAACTTTAATATCTCCAGCTAAATAGGTAGGTGTAACGCAAACACCTATCCTTTTTTTTTATTTTATAGAATAGGAGGTAACTTTAATGGACATAGTAACAGGATTAGCTGTAGTTTCTCTTATGGGGGCCGCTGCAACCATCGCAGGAGCTGCAGAGGACCTTGAATCTGACATAGGATCCATGAGTAACCCAAACTCACAGGTTCAGCTGGCACCACAGATGGGAAATCTTCACAGGATTTTCAATAAGGCTGTATCTGGTGAACCGGTTGCGTTTGGTACCTGGGCAGGTATTGCAGGTTCTGTAGCGTTGATTCTTCTTCCTACCGGTTTCGGACCATTGTTTTCTATAGCAACCGGTGCATTTATTGCAGCTCTTGTACATGCAGTATTTGCTACAACATCCCACTTAGGAAGAACTACAGGTTCATCTCGATTTGAACAGCCATTGTTCCTTGATGTGGTTACACAACACCTTGGACCAATAGCCGCTCATGGATTTATAGTAACATTTTGTATGGTAGGATTATCATATCTCATGTGGACAGCTTTAGGACACCCATTCCCACTCCCAATGCTTGCAGTAATGTGGGGAATAACAATCGGTGCTGTAGGATCATCCACAGGGGACGTTCACTACGGTGCTGAGCGAGAATATCAACAATATCCCTTCGGTGCTGGTATACCCGTTGCTATACACGGTGATATAACCAGAATGGCTGAATTGGGTGCCAGAAATTCCATAGATGTTGTGAACTTTTGTGCCAAATACGGAGGACCATTAACAGGGTTCTGTTTTGGACTTATAGTTTTTCTAAGTTTCTGGACAACGATTGTATTTGGAGCCACAGGAGGAGTAATCGCAGGTATCGTCATAATCTTGCTCCTGATATACCTTAACTTAAGAATTGAAATATTTGCCAGAGAGAACTATGGTGAATACAAACAAGAGAAAATGGAGGAATTATGATGGTGATTGATCCATATACATTGATCGCCGCTGTGACTGTAGGAGGAGTATTAGTGGGTGGTGGAGTCCACTTCATACCAGTAGGTGGTGCACCAGCTGCTATAGCAACTGCTACAGGTGTTGGAACCGGTACCGCTATGCTGGCAGCAGGATCTGGTATGACCGGCCTTATAACTGCAGCAGCATTGACAGGACAGGCACCCTGGCTGATTTTAGCTTCAGGTGCAGTAGGATCAATGCTGATGATATGCATAACCATGCTAGTTGGTAACCTTGTTTATGTATTTGGTGTGGGATGCGTACCAGTATCAGCAAAAGTAGACACAGATCCTATAACTAAATTACCACAAGAAAAATTTGTAACACCAGGTACTGAAGGTCATGGACTACCAACAGTCTGCTATGTAAGCGGAACAATAGGAGGCGCCCTAGGTGGAATCGGGGGAGGATTAGTCTACTGGGCTCTTTATGGAGCGCTTGCAAACCCTATATTCACATTAGCCAATAGAACTGATCTTAGTGCAGCCATGGTTGCAGGAATATTCGCACTATCAGTATTCTTTGTAAATGCGGTTATAGCGTCATACAACATTGGTGGTACTATAGAAGGGTTTCATGACCCTAAATTCAAGAGAATACCACGTGGAATAGTCGCATGTCTTATTGCGTCTCTAGTAGCTGGTATTTTCTCGTTGTTCCTACTACCGGGATTTTTAGGAGGTATCTAAAATGTCAGTAGCAGCAGGAGGACCTGGCGGAGTAGCAATATCACCAGCCAAAATTCTCGGACTGGGATTATTAGGTCTGATATTAATATACACCACACCATTCTTAGGTCCCGTATTTGGACCTCTACTTGCGGCAATCGGTGCAGTTTTAGCCATAATATGGGGAGCCGACACCATAAGAAGAGTTGCAAGTTATGGTTTAGGTACAGGTGTGCCTTCAATCGGATACATGTCACTAGCTATTGCAATTGTAGGTTCTATAGCTGGTATTGCAGGTGCCAGTGTACTCAAACTAGATCCACTTCTAGGACCAATTTTTGGTTTCATACTAGCAGTGGTCTTAGGTGCAATAGTAGCGGTTTTATGTAAGACCTTGTTAAAGATGAAAATCCCAATATTGATAAGAGGTACAGCAGAATTATCAGGAGCTGCCGCTCTTTCAGTAATCGGATTTTCAGCAGCTATAGCTGGAACATTCAGCTTCGCTCCAATAATTGTTGGAGGAACCTTATATCTAGGAATTGAACAAGCAGTTATTTCAACAGGTTTCATAGCACTTCTGTTTATCCTAAACACAATGGCAATACAACATCCATTTAACGCCTGTTTAGGTCCAGATGAAGATCAGGTAAGAACCCTAAAACTTTCAGTAGCCACAGGTTTCATTGCAATGGCTATAGTAGGATTGTTATCAGTCTATACTTCCAAAGCATGGTGGTTAGTAACATTAATTGGTGCCATAGCATGGTTTATTGCAATCAGAGAGTTCATAGATGCATCAAAAGAATCTGCAGCATCAGTTAAGTGGACAGGGCTATGGCCAAAACATGAGGAGGAATAAAAATGGTGGAAATGTTACCTGTAATAACCATATCTCCAGAGTACAACATAAGCCTTGATCCCTCAACAGGTATGATAGGGGCAATGATGGGAAGAGAAGTGATAATTTTATCCATGGATGGCGTAAATGCGCAAATAGATACACTCGAAGCCACTGCAGAAGATTTATACAATGTGTTAGATCCGACCACAACTTCCGCAGGTTCGTATCCAGGTAGAGAGGGAGTTTATCTTACAGCAGGTAAGCTTACCAACATGGTATACGGATTTATATTCGGATTATTGTTGTCAATCGGATTATTGTTTCTCTTGTACATGACAAATCCGTTTGTTCAACTTCTCTTAATGGGAGGTGGATAATATGGCTGATAAAAAAGAACCAGCAGAAGGTTGGCCCTTAGTAAATGGTGACTATTTAGTCGGTGATCCTGAAAGTCCAGTTGCCGCAGTTACACTTGCTTCTCACATAGAAGCTATTCCAGTAGATGCAGGAGCTGCCATAGGAGGACCTTGTAAAACAGAGAATCTGGGAATAGAAAAAGTGATGTCCAACACAATGTCAAATTCAAACATAAGATTCCTTATATTATGTGGATCAGAGGTACAGGGACATATCGTGGGTCAAACTATGAAGGCGCTCCATGCAAATGGAATTGATCCAGAGAAAAAGAGAATCATTGATGCAGACGGAGCAATACCCTACATTGAAAACGTACCCATGGAAGGTGTGGAAAGATACCAACAACAATTTGAAATCATAGACATGATAGATGTTGAAGATGCTGCAAGCATCCAATCAAAAGTAAAAGAATGCATAGAAAAAGATCCAGGAGCCTTTGAAGAAGATCCAATGATAGTGGAAATCGAAGAAAAGGGAGCTGAAGATGAAGGCGAAGAAATGCGAGTGGTAGCTCCAGAGACTGCTTTAATCGAAGCAAAGATACGTGACATACAACTGCAGATAAAATCAATTGGTGCAAACCAAAGATTTTCTGCAGGTATGTACGCTGGAAAAGTACATGGAATCGTCATTGGGTTGATCTTTAGTCTGACCGCTATATTTTTGATAAAATATGGCATAGCATTAATGAACTTGAGGCTAGCATTCTAGAGAGGAGGTGTTTGCATGATCTTAATATCGAATAAACCAAATATACGCAGTCTAGAAGACACGGTTACAGATATAAAATACCGAATCCAACTGATAGGTAGAGATCAGAGGCTGTTTGGAGGAATCATCGCTACAAGAGTCTACGGAGTAATCATGGGATTTATACTGGCCGTTTTACTGGTAATAATACCCGTGTTAATTGCAGTATTCAGGTTACAAATGGGGGTCTAAAAAATGGCAGAAGATGGAAACGAAAAAGAAACTCCAACAATACCCCGCGTACTCGTCTCTTCTGACGATTATAACAAAGCTAGTGAAAGGTTAGCTGTAATCGAAGAGAAAGTCGATTTTACAATGGGTGAGATGTATCAAAGGTTAGGTCAGCAGGTAGGAAGAGACGTTGGTATTTTATATGGTCTTATAATAGGAGTAATCATATTGCTGATAACTGCAATGTGATAACGAAGGATAATAATGTAGTTATGTAAGTATAGGAGGTTTATGCATGTTTAGATTTGATAAAGAACAAGTTGTTTTAGATATTGCTGGTGTAAATGTCGGAGGACAACCAGGCGAATACCCAACTGTTTTAGCAGGTACCATATTTTATGGTGGACACAGCATTTTAGAAGATGAAAAAGCTGGAATATTTGACAAAGAAAAGGCAGAAGAGTTGATAAAAGTACAAGAAGAAATGTCTGATACAACAGGGAACCCATACTTTGTACACGTCTTCGGACAAACCCCAGAAGCATTAGTTAAATATCTGGAGTTTGTGGGAGATATAAGTGAAGCACCTTTCCTTATAGACTCCACAGACGCAGCCGCAAGAACAGCAGGTGCAAATTTTGCTACAGAAGTTGGACTTGCAGACAGAGCAATCTACAACTCAATAAACATGGCTGCCGCAGCTGAAGAAATCGAGGCAATAAAAGAAACTGATGTTTCTGCATCAATTGTGTTAGGTTTCAATGCAATGGATATGACTGTGGAAGGTAAAATTGCCATGTGGGAAGATGGAGGCGGAGTTATAGATAAAGGACTGCTTCCATGGGCCGAAGAATGTGGTATAGACAAACCATTAATGGACGTAGCTGTAACTCCACTGGGTCAAGGAGCTGGTATGGCAGTTAGAACATCATTTGTGGTAAAAAGCAAATGGGGATACCCAGTAGGAAGCGGTATTCACAACGTTCCATCAGCATGGGACTGGATGAGAGAGTACAAAAAAGAACACCCAGAAGCATGGCCAGTAGCAGACGTTGGATCAAACCTGATCCAGATGATGGCTGGAGGAGACTTTGTACTTATTGGTCCAATTGAGAACGCAAAAATGGCTTTCCCAGCATGTGCAATGTGTGACATGTTCATAGCTGAAGCAACAAAGGACATTGGAACAGAGCCAATTGAAGAACACCCATTCTTCAAACTGTTATAAACAATTTAAAAACTTAAAGAGGCGACTTTGGCTGTCGCCTAACCATTTCTTTTTTTATTATTAGAAATCTTTATCAGATAATAGTTGAGATTTTTCTTGAAATAATGAAATAAGGTT
>Ga0194110_10000593_pt1 | contig 46716 bp, 33 predicted proteins | sample TA2Kig1200mmetaG_FD_146192 | JGI IMG/M metagenome (GOLD analysis project Ga0194110, IMG submission 146192) | Freshwater microbial communities from Lake Tanganyika, Tanzania - TA2015032 Kigoma Deep Cast 1200m | ecosystem: Environmental > Aquatic > Freshwater > Lake | place: Tanzania: Lake...
ACACGATGTGCGCGGCGCTGCGCGCGTTCAGGTGATCGACGAGCGAGTACACCGTCGTCGACTTGCCGCTGCCCGTCGGCCCGGAGACGAGCACAAGGCCCCGCCGTGCGGCCTCGATGCGCTGCACGAGAGCCTCCGGCGCGCCGATGCGTTGGAGGTCGGGAATCTGTGATGGCCACAGCCGCATCGCGATCGCGGTCCCGCCGCAGTGCTTGTACGCGACCGTGCGGAAGCGAGAGCCGCGCGGGCCGGAGTGGTTGAACACCGCCGAGGCCATCGGGTCTTCCGCCCAGGTCGCGCTCCGCGACGCGGGCAGCAGCTCGCCGATGAACGCGAGCATGTCCTCCTCGGTCAACGGCGGGCCCGCCATGTCGGTCAGGACGCCATCGATACGCAGCTTCGGCGGGTAGCCTGTGCACAAGTGCAGGTCGGATGCGTTCACCTCAATCGTCTTGGTCAGCAGTACCTCGAGTGACATCCCGTTCACCCCTCTCGGTGGTTCTCTATGGTCTCAGCCGGCCAGCGCGCCCGGGATCGCGTCGGCCGTGATGAGCGTCAGCACTGGCCCCGTCAGGCCTGTGTCTCTCGGCAGAGCCTCCATGCCCTCGCAGGCGGCGGCCTCTAGCAGCGCCGCCATCACGCGGACGCGTGAGGCGGCCAGCCACTCTTGCTTCTCGCAAGCGAGCAGGGCCGCCCGGAGGCTCTCGAAGTCCCGCAACTCAGCAGCACAGGCCACGCACTCCGCGGCGTGCGCGAGGGCATCGCGGGCCTGCGCGTCGGGCAGCATGCGGTCGAGGAGGTCGTGCTTGGCGGACGCGAACTCTGCGCAGTTCATCGTGGTCTCTCCTGCGTCGGCGACTCACAGCTCAGGTACGGCCTCAGGGCCTCGCGCAGCCTCTCGCGCGCTCGATGGACGCGGACTCGCGCCGCGCCCTCGGTGACACCCGTGACCCCGGCGACCTCCGCGTAGGAGAGGCCCACCATGTCACGCAGGAGCACCGCCTCACGACTGTCGGGCGGAAGCAGCGCCACAGCGACGACGATCTGCGCGTGGAGCTCGTGCCGAAGCGCCTCGGCCTCGGGCAGCGCACCGCTCTCCGCAAGGCGCTCCAGGACCGTCTCCACCCTCTCCGCATCTGCGACGCTCCACGCCCCGTCACGAAGCGCATTGCGCGCACGGTTGGCGGCGATGGTGAACAGCCACCCGCGCGCGGACTCGGGCCGCGCAGCCGCCCGGTGCTGGAACGCCGCGACGAACGTCTCCTGCAGGAGGTCCTCCGCAAGATCGGCGTCGCCCACCATCCGCCGCAGGAAGCGCAGGAGCGCCGGGCCCAGGTCCTCCACCAGCGCCGCGAAGTCCCTCGCGGCGATCCCCCGGCTGGGCGCTGGGTGAAGAGGCCGGATCACGGCACGGCTCTCCGTTCTTGGGATGGCCCGTCATTCAGTGAGGACACGCGATTCGCCTTGTCGTTACAGTCCGGCGAGGGAGGCTAGACCCGTGCAGGGCGGGAACTCAGCAGGCGGAGGTGCTCGCGCATCGATGCAGGACCGTGCGACGGTCTTGGAGACGATTGAGGGCATCATCGAGAGCATCGTGTACCACGGCGAGGACACGGGGTTCACGGTCTGCCGCATTTCGGTGCCCGGCATGGTGCAGATGGCCACGGCGGTCGGGCCGTTCACGGCCCCGGTGGTCGGGGAATCCGTCCGGCTGCACGGGGAGTGGACGAAGCACCCGAAGTTTGGGATGCAGTTCCGGTTCGAGCGGTACGAGACCCTACGGCCGGCGACGGTGGAGGCTATCGAGAAGTACTTGGGCTCGGGGCTGATTCGGGGCATCGGGCCGGTCATGGCGAAGCGGCTCGTAAGGCACTTCCGGGAGCAGACGCTGGATGTGCTGGACGCCGAGCCCGACCGCGTGCGGGAGGTGCCCGGTATCGGACCGACGCGCTCCGCGAGGCTGGCGGCCTCCTGGCGGGAGCAGAAAGCCATCCAGAACGTGATGCTCTTCCTGCAGGGCCACGCCGTGAGCGCCGCGTATGCCGTGAGGGTGTACCGGCACTACGGAGACGCGGCGATCCGCCTCGTGGAGGAAGACCCCTACCGGCTGGCGCGGGACATCTGGGGGATCGGGTTCAAGACCGCCGACCGGATCGCGCGCTCGCTCGACATCGCCGCCGACTCGATGAAGCGCCTGTCGGCCGGGCTCGAGCACGTACTGCTGGAGGCCATGGATGACGGGCACACCTACCTGCCGCGCGAGGTCCTGATCGCGCGCGCGGCGGAGGTCCTGGAGGTGGGCACCGATGTTGTGGAGGCGGCCCTCGCGGAGTGCCTCGCGGCGGACGAAGGCGAGCGCCGGCTGGACGAGGAGACCGGTCCGGACGGCGTGGTGGGGGTCTTCACCCGGCGGCTGCACCGGATCGAGATGGACCTCGCGGCTCACGTCAAGCGGATCGTGGCCGCCCTGCCGGAGCGCGCGCCTGCCCGGGCGCACACGCTGGGGTGGCTCGAACGGACCGCTACACGGCGGGGGATCGAGCTGTCGGAGCAGCAGGTGCAGGCGGTCGTGGAGGCGCTGCGCCGCCCGATGCTGGTCATCACGGGAGGCCCGGGCACCGGGAAGACGACGATCACCCGCACGATTGTCGAGGCCGCCGAGGCCCTCAATCGGCGCCTGGCCCTCGCGAGCCCGACCGGGCGCGCCGCCAAGCGCCTGGCTGAGGTGACCGGGCGGCCTGCGACGACGATCCACCGCCTGCTGGTCGTGGATCCCCAGACCTTTCGCTTCAAGCACAACGAGGCCGAACCGCTGGAGATCGACTTCCTGATCGTGGACGAGGCCTCGATGCTCGAAGTGACGCTGGCACGGGACCTCCTGCGGGCGGTGCCGGACCACTGCCAGGTGGTCCTCGTCGGCGATGTGGACCAGCTTCCCGCGGTGGGCGCCGGGAACGTGCTCGGCGACATCATCCGCTCCGGCGCGGTTCCTGTCATCCGCCTGACCCAGGTCTTCCGGCAGGCGGCGCAGAGCATGATCGTTCAGAGCGCCCACCGAGTGAACCGCGGGGAGTTTCCCGTCGTCGTATCTGCGGACGAGTGGCGGAACCACAACTGCGTCTTCATCGAGGAGGAGGACATCGAGGCGCTGGCCCAGCGGGTGGTACACGTGGTGACCGACGTCCTGCCGAGGCGCGGGTGCCGGCGGGAGGACATCCAGGTGATTGCGCCCATCTACCGTGGTGCTGCGGGTGTCAGCCGCCTGAACGACCTCCTCCAGGAGCACCTTAACCCTCCGGCGCCGACAAAGGCGGAGATGCGTCGGGGCGGCCGGCTGATCCGGGTCGGTGATCGGGTGCTGCAGCTTGTCAACGACTACGACAAGAACGTCTTCAACGGAGACATGGGCGTCGTGTCGGGGATGGACACGGTTCAGCAACTGCTGAGAGTGGCCTTCCCCGAATCGCTCGTCCACTATGACTTCTCGGAAACGGACCGGCTTCAGCTTGCCTATGCGCTGACGGTCCACAAGAGCCAGGGCTCGGAGTACGAGGTCGTGGTGCTGGTGTTGCACCGCTCACAGTACGTCATGCTTCAGCGCAACTTGCTTTACACGGGGCTGACCCGCGCACGGAAACTACTGATCATCATGGGCGACCGAAAGGCCGTGTGGACAGCGGTGCGGAATGACAAGATGATGTTGCGCTGGTCGCGCCTGGCCGACCGCCTGGCGGGTCGCCTGTCCGATGGCGATCCGCAGCCGCGGTTGCCGTTGTGACGCCCGGAACAGAACTCACGAGAGAGTCCCCAGAGTGTGCGACGATGACGGAATCGGTACCCACAAACCGAAAGGCGATCATATGCGAGGATGAGGCGCTGACCTCCGCCCGGTTGGCGCAGCAGTTGGAGGAGTTGGGGTATGACGTGGTCGCGCGTGCGTCGGATGGCCTGGAGGCCGTGGAGGCTGCGCAGGCCCACCATCCGGAACTCATTCTGATGGACATCAAGATGCCGGGCATGGACGGGCTGGAGGCTGCGCGCCGGATTCGGGGCGAGCAGCCGGGGGCGGCCATCGTGGTCATCACGGCTCACGTCAACGACGGCTTTATTGACCAGGCGGTGGAGGCCGGCGTCGAGGGGTACCTCGTCAAGCCCGTCAGCCCTGAACAGCTCCGGGTGGCGCTCTCCCTGGCTCTGAGCAACTCACGGCGCCGCCAGGAGGCACAGGACGAGGCAGAGGAGGCGCGCGCGCGACTCGCCGAACGCAGGACGATCGAGCGCGCCAAGGGGATCCTGATGGACACCCAGGGGCTGTCCGAGAACGACGCGTACCGCCGCCTCCGAAAGCGCAGCCAGGACGAACGCCGCCCGATGGCCGAACTCGCTGAGGAGGTCATCCGCGCGAACAGCCTACCCGCCGAGGGCGAATCGCGCCCCACTCCCTGAGACCGCCTTGCTCTGCTGACATGTCCAGCGATCCCTCTCGTCCCGGCGTCGAGGCGTGGCGTGTCGGTCTGCTGACGCACGCCATCGATGCCGTGTCGCAACCCGTTCTCATCGGGCAGGCCGATGGCACGCTCGTCTACGCCAACCCGGCCATGGAGAGGCTCCTTGGGTCCGAGCCCGGCGGACTGGCGGGCGCCAACGCGTGGGAGTTGCTGGCTCTGCCGGAGGATCGCGAACGTGTCCGGGACGCGGTGGGCGAGCCCCTGGCGGACACGCACGTCCTCGTCCGGGTCGGGGTGAGGACCCGCTCGGGGGCGGTCGTCCCGGTCGAGCTGACCCTCACCGTCTTCCGGGATGAGGCGAGCGGCGCCGAACTGGGCATCGCCATCGCGCGCGACCTCAGGGAGCAGAACCGAGCGGAAGCGGAACGCGCGATGCGTGAGCGCCAGCTTGCGCTCATGCTCCGCGAGGCCCACCACCGCATCAAGAACACTCTGCAGGTCGCGTCGGACATCCTCGCGCTTCAGGGCTCCGCGAGCTCCCCCGAGGTCCGCGAGGCGCTCGGCGCGGCGGCCGGTCGCATTCGCGCGCTGGCCGCCGTCCACGGGGGAATTCGGGCCGACCAAGACGTCACGCGGGTGCAGGTCCAGCCGCTCATCTCGGCGGTCGTCCAGGACCTGCGGGACTCCGCCGCCTCGAGCCCATCGGTCAGCTTCGAGATCACCCTCGAGGAGCATCCCGTCCCGTCGCGCGCGGCGTCCGGCCTGGCCCTGATCGCGATTGAGCTGGTTGCCAACGCCCTCGAGCACGGCCGCCCTGAGACGGTCCGCATCAGGTTCCAAGTCGCCGACGCCGTCGCGGTCCTCGACGTGTGCGACGATGGCCGCGACGATCCGCCCTCCGTCGAGGCCCATATCCCGGGCTTCGGGCTCAGGCTTGTCCGCTTGCTCGCCGAGGAACAGCTACGCGGGACGTTCTCTCTCGGCCGCAGCGAGAGCTGGACGGTAGCGCGCGTCTCGTTCCCCGTCCCCGCGGACTGAGAGCGTGCATGAGAAGGGTGGCCGGGCGCCATGAATGGCGCCCCTACACGATTGGGCGCGATGAATCGCGCCCCTACATCACAAACGACCGTACATCGCCGTCATGTAGGGGCACGATTCATCGTGCCCCCGTGTAGGGGCGTGATTCATCACGCCCGATGCCGTGCTCCTCATACACCCTCTGAGGGCGGGGCGTCACTGCAGACGCTTGCGGAAGCTGAAGGCCCCGGCGGCGATCAGCACCACCCCGAAGCACAGCAGGGCCGTCAGCTCTCGCCACAGGTCCTCAACCCCACTGCCCTTCAGCATGATCGAGCGGATCACGGTGAGGAAGTAGCGCAGGGGAATCGCGTAGGTCAGCGTCTGCATCCACTGCGGCATGTTATGGATCGGGTAGGCGAAGCCCGAGAGGATGATCGAGGGCAGCATCACGAAGAACATGGTCATCTGCGCCTGCTGTTGCGTCCCGGAGACCGTCGAGACCAGCAGACCGGTTCCCAGGCAGGTCAGCAGGAATAGCAGTAGCGCTGCGAAGAGCAACGGGAAGCTGCCCTGCATCGGCACTCGGAACCAGAACAGGATCACACCCATCACCAGGAGCATGTCGGCGGTCGCGACCAGGCCGTAGGGCACGAGCTTGCCCAGAATCAGCTCCCAGGCCCTCAGCGGCGTGACCATCACCTGCTCCAGTGTGCCGGCCTCCCGTTCCTTCACGATGGACAGCGACGTGAGATTGCCCGTGATCACCAGCAGCACCAGCCCCAGCACCCCGGGCACCATGTAGTACACGCTCTCGAGCGTCGGGTTGTAGAGGACGCGCGTGCGCAGGTCTACCGTCGGCGCCCGGCCACCGAGCCCCACGGCCCGCAACTGCTGGGCCGCGGCGCGAGCCCCATGCTGCGTGACGAGAGCGTTGAGGTAACCCGCCCCGATTCCCGCGGAGTTCGCATCGCTCCCGTCGATCAGCAACTGAACGACCGCCTTCCCCTGGCGCAGGTCTCCGCTGAAACCGTAGGGGATGTGCAGAGCCAACTGCGCCTGCCCGCGATCCAGCAGCGGGATGAGGTCGGTGGAGCGGCCGGTCTGTAACGCGATGACGAAGTAGCCCGAGTTCCCCACTTCGGCAACGAGACGCGCGGACTCGGCAGACCGGTCGTCGTCGCACACCGCAATCGGCAGGTCCTTCACATCCAGGTTCGCCGCGTAGCCAAGCAGCGTGAGCTGGATGATCGGCGCCATGATCGCCATCACGACCATACGCCGGTCGCGCCGGAACTGACGGAACTCCTTCTTGATGAGGGCCGCGAGACGCATGGCCGCCCCTATCGCGTGTATGAGATGGGTGACCGGGCGCCATCAATGGCGCCCCTACGCGATTGGGCGCGATGAATCGCGCCCCTACGCCAACCGTAGACTGCCGTCATGTAGGGGCACGATTCATCGTGCCCGAGTGTAGGGGCGTGATTCATCACGCCCAGTGCCGTACTTCCCGTACGCCCTCTTACAGCCGCTTGCGGAAGCGGACGATGCACACGGCGAGCAGCACGATGGACATGGCCAGCAACACAAGCAGCGGCGGCCAGACGACCGCCAGGCCAACGCCCTTCAGGTAGATCGGCCGCGTGATCCGCAGGAAATGCGTCGCGGGAATCAGCGCGGAGATGATCCGCAGGAGCAGCGGCATGTTGCGGATTGGGAAGATGAAGCCCGAGAGCATCATCGTCGGCAGCAGCGTGGAGATGATCGCGGCCATCATCGCGATCTGCTGACGCTGCGCGATCGTCGAGATGAACAGCCCGAAGCTCAGCGCGCACGCGAGGAACACCACGCTGCAGGCGAGCAGCAGCTCCACGCTGCCGGTCACGTAGACCTTGAACACGAGCGCACCCGTGCAGATCGCGATTCCCACATCCACCAGCCCGATGACCACATAGGGAAAGAGCTTGCCCAGCAGGATCTCCGCTGCCAGAACCGGAGATGCCGCGAGCGTCTCGAACGTGCCACGCTCCCGTTCGCGGACGACCGCCCCGGAGGTGAGCAGCGCCCCCAGGATGACCAGGATCACGACGATCAGACCGGGGACGATGAACTGGCGGCTCTCCATCGCCGGGTTGTACAGGACCTTGCGCGCTACCGTCAGCGGCGGGTTCGCCGTGCGCACGTTCAGTCCCAGCCGCGCGTGCGCGCTCGCCTGCAGCCGCGCCGCCTGCGCGTTGATGGCACCGGCCAAGTAGTTCCGGGCGGTCGAGGCGGTGTTCGCGTCACTCCCATCGAGCAGCACCTGCAAGGCCACCGACTTGCCGCCCGACAGGTCCGCGCTCATGTGCGGCGGGATCACCAGCAGGAACAGGCACTGCCCGTGCAACACGAGCTGCTCCCCCTCCGCCGGGCTCCCCACCGAGGCCACGAGACGGAAGAGCCCGGAGTGCACCAAGTGCTCGCGAAGGCCCCGGCTCGCCTGGGAGTTGTCCATGTCGCAGAGCGCGAACGGCAGGTCGGTCAGGTCGAAGTTGATGCCCGCTCCGTTGATGATCAGGAGCGCGAAGGGCAGCACCAACGCCACGACGAGGCTGCGCGGGTCGCGCTTGATGTGGATCCACTCCTTGCGCGCCATCGCCAGCAGTCGTCGCCCGCTCACTCCCCCACCTCCCTCGATCCGCTCGCCAGCGCGAGGAAGGCGTGCTCGAGCGTCGGCGTAACGGGCTCGATCTCCCCCACCGTCACACCCGCGCTCCTCAGCCGGTCAGCCAGCAGTCCGGCGGGATCGCCCACCCCATCGCCTACCGCGGCGTGCAGCGCCGTGCCGAAGAGGGACACTTCGAGCACTTCCGGCAGCGCCCCCAGCACTTCGACGGCGCGCATCGGCGGCTCCGCGCGCACCTGGAGCAGCGTGCCGGGCACCATCGCCTTCAGCGCCGCCGGTGGGCCTTCCGCCACGCGACGCCCCTCGTGGATCAGCAGTAGCCGATTGCAGTGCTCGGCCTCGTCCATTACGTGCGTCGTGACCAGCGTCGTCACGCCCGCGTGCGCGAGGTCCCCGATCAGCTCGAAGAAGCTGCGTCGCGCACCAGGATCTACGCCGCTCGTCGGTTCATCGAGGAACAGGATCGGCGGCTGGTGGACCAGCGCGCACGCCAACGCCAAACGCTGGCGGACGCCCGTGGACAACTCCGCCGCCGGGCGATCGCGCTCCGCTGCCAGGTTCAGCCGCGTCAGGAGTGCATCGGAGCGCTCCTCGAAGCGCCGCCTGGTCACGCCGTACACGCCGCCGTAGAACTCGAGGTTCTCGCCTACCGTGAGGTCGGGGTACAGCGAGAACTGCTGCGACATGTACCCGATCTGCTCGCGGACGCGCTCCGGTTGCCTGCTGACGCTCATGCCGCCCACCAGGGCGTCGCCCTCTGTGGGCAGCAACAGGCCGCACAGCATCCGGATCGTCGTGGACTTGCCTGACCCATTGGGCCCGAGGAAGCCGAAGATCTCGCCGCGGGGAATCCCGAACGAGAGGTGGTCCACCGCCGTGAACGAGCCGAAGCGCTTCACCAGTCCGTTCGCAACGACCGCCGCCTCAGACATCGACACCACCTCCGCCGCCCACCACGGTTGTGAACACATCCTCCAGCCCCGGCATGATCGGCGCCACCGACGCGACCTCCACGCCCCCCTCTCGCAGCCTCGCCTCGATTCGCTCCGGCCCCACGTCGTCCCCCACCGAGACGTGCAGCCGGTCGCCGAAGGTCACGACCGACTGCACCCCGTCCGCCGCAAGCAGCAGCTCCTTGGCAGTCCGTTGCGGTGTGGCGTCTACCGCGAACAGCCGCCCCGGTACGCGCTCCTTCAGCGCCTCTGGCGAGGCACATGCGAGCACGCGCCCCTCGTGCAGCAGCGCGACGCGATCGCACCGCTCGGCCTCATCCATGTACGGCGTGCTCACGAGCACCGTCACGCCCTGTCGCGGTAGGTCATACAGCAGGCGCCAGAAGTCGCGCCGCGAAGCGGGATCGACCCCGGTCGTCGGCTCGTCCAGCAGCAACACCTCGGGGCGATGGATGAGCGTGCAGATGAGACCGAGCTTCTGTCTCATGCCGCCGCTCAGGTGATCGGCCCGGCGGTTGGTGAAGGGCGCGAGCCGTGTGATGCTCAGTAGCTCCGGCCGCCGCGCCTCGTAGTCCGCCCGCCGCACGCGGTACAGGTCCGCGCAGAAGCGCAGGTTCTCGTCGATGGTGAGGTCGCCCCACAGACCGAAGCGTTGCGCGAGGTAGCCCAGGTGCGGCTTCGCGGATTCGGGCGAGGCGACCACGTCACAGCCGGCCACCCGCGCCGAGCCTTCCTCGGGCGTCAACAGCCCGGAGAGAACGCGCATGAGCGTCGTCTTCCCCGCGCCATCGGGGCCGACGAGTCCGAACACGTCGCCCCGCGCCACCTGCAAGTCGACGCCGTTCAGCGCGAGGACCTCGCCGAAGCGCTTCACCAGGCCCGCGCCTTCGATTGCCCATTCAGCCGACGGTCCGAGGGAGGGGTCCATGGGTCCTGCGCTTCAGCGGGTCGGGGTCTTTACGTCGGCGGGCATTCCGGGCTTCAGCAGGCCATCGGCATCACCGAGGCCGACCTTGATCCAGTACACCTGCCTCATTCGCTGGTCAGGGGTCTGCACGTCCTTCGGGGTGAACTCGGCCTCCTTGGAGATGCGCGTCACGACCCCCTCGAAGACGCGACGCGGCACGGCCTCCGTTACCACCTGCAGGCGCTGCCCCTTCACGATACTGCCGAGCGTCCCAAACCCCACGTACGCGCGCAGCCAGAGGTTCCGCAGGTCCGACAGGACCACGATGGCCGACCCTGGACCGGCCACCTCGCCGGCGTCCAGGATCAGCTCTGTCACCGTCCCGCTGGTCGGCGCCATGATGTCGCAGTACCCGCGCCTGACCTCCACCGCCTTCAGCGCCGCCTGGGCCTCGGCCGCGCGCCCGCGTGCCACCTGAATGGCCTCCTGCGTGTGGCCCGCGAGGAGCAGCGACAACTCCGCCTGTGCCGCCTGCTCGACCGCCCGCGCGCGTTCGAGGGCCGTCTGCGCCGCGTCCTTCTGCGAGCGTGCAGCCAGCCGATCGTCGTATGCCGTCGTCGCGTTCGTCAGCCCGTCCTTCGCGCCGTCGGCCTCCGACTCCGCCGCGCGAACCGCCGCCTCCGCCAGCCGAACCCGCTCCTCCCGCGTGCCGGCCAGCATGACGTCGAGCTTCGCCTTCGCCGCATCGCGCGCCCGCAGGGCCTCCTCGAGCGCGCTCCGGGCGCCGTCCCGAAGCTGAAGCGCCTGCGCCCGCGTCAGTCCGACTTGCTCCTCCGCATCCTTCACGCCTCGCCCCGCGCCGGCGAGCTTCGCGTCCGCGATGGACTGCTCGGTCTTCGCGCGGTCAAGGGCTTGCCCCGTCGCCGCGTCGGCCTTGGCAAGCTGATCCGCCCGCGAGGCCTCGGTCCGCGCCAGGCCCGCCGAGGCTTGCGCCACGGCCTCTTCGGTCGTCGCGGCGATCAGCGGCCCCTCGATCGCCGACTGCCGCGCGTAGATCTCCTCCGCGTTCTTCGCCGCGGTCTGCGCCCCCGCGACCCGCGCCTCCGCCTGGGCGAGCGCAGCCTTCAGCGTCTCGATCTCCTCCGGTGTAGCGCCACGTCGGGCCTCGTCGAGTTGTGCCTTCGCCTGTGCCACGCGGGCATCCGCCGCCCGGCTTCGGGCGCGCGCCTCGTCAACCGCCTGCTTCAGGTCCGTCCCCTTGCGCAGACCCACCAGTGCGAGGACGCTCTGCTCATCAGCCCCGTGACGCGCCGCGGCCGCCTCCGCCACATGGGCCCGAGCTGCCGCGATCTGCTCCGGCCGAGAGCCGCGCTCCAGGTCCCGCAACGCCGCCTCGGCCGCATCAACCGCCGCCTGCGCCCGCTGGCGTTCCGCGTCGATGTCCTCGTGCTCCAGACGCGCAATGACCTGCCCGGCCTTCGCCTCATCCCCCTCGCGCACGAGCACCTCCGCCAGCCGCCCACCCATCTTCGGGCTGACGCGCACCTCATCGGCCTCAATGATCCCGCTGCCCAGGATGTCGCGCGCGCTCTCGCGGTGAGCGATCGAGCGGATCACGACCGCGCCGACGACAATCACCACCACGGCAACCAGCAGGGGCACGATCCGCTTCATTGGCCCGTGACCTCCTGGGCGGGGATGAGCACGAGCGAGCGCAGCAGGCCGAGCGCCCGGGCGCGTGAGAACTTTGCGGCGTTCAGGGCGAACCCGGCCTGGGCGCGCTTCTCCCGAGCCTGCCTCAGCGCGCCCTGCGCCGCAGTGAGCTGCTGCCGCGTGATCGTACCTGCGCCGTACGCCGCTTGCGCCTGACCCGCCGCGTCCGTCGCCGCGCGCAGGGCCTCATCCGCCGCCGCGATGGCCTCCCCCGCATCCGCTAGGCGCCGAGCGGACTCGCTCACCTGCAGCGCGATGACGCTCTCCAGGTCGCTGCGCAGGCTCGCAATCTCCTCGACCGTCGCCTGCGCCTGCCGCTCCGCCGCGTGCGAGGCCGGGTGGTTCAGGATCGGCCACTCGAACCCCAACCCTACATACTCCGAATGCGCGGACATCATCGCCGTCGGCGTCTGCAGGGCCGCCCCCGCCACCGCGGCCACGCCCGGCTGCCGTTCCGCCCGCGCCTGCGCAATCGCCTTCCGCGCAGCCTCCTGCCGCGAGGCCAAGGCCGGCAACTCCGGCCGCACCGCGAGCGCAACCGCCTGCGCATCCGCCGGATTGGCCGGGCACTCGAAGTCCACCGCCGCCTCCGCCAGCGTCACCGGCTCCCCCAACGGCCGCGCCAGCAGTGCGTTGAGGGCCTGTTCAGCATCCGTCGCCGCGTTCCCCGCCGCCGCCACCATCTGCTCAGCGCGCCGCTGCGCCGCCTCGGCCTGGGTCACCTCGGCGCCCGTCGCCGCCTTCGCCTCATGCCGCGCGCGCGTCGTCCGCAGGTTCTCCTCTGCGGTCGTCAGCCCGGCCTGCGTCTCCGCCAGTGCGCTCTTGCTCGACAGCACGCGGAAGTACGCGAGCCCGACCTCATAGATGAGCTGCTCCGTGGCTTGCTGCAGGTCCGCCTCCGCCGCATCCACCTGCGCCCGCGCCGCCCCCGTCGCCGCCTCAATCCGCCCTCCATCCCACAGCGGCCAGACCACGCCCAGGCTCACCGCCGCGGACACCGAGCGCGTGATGTTGATGGTCCGCGGCGGCTCTATCGGGATCGTGATCTGTTGCGCCGGATTCTGCAGCCGCCCCGACCCGCTCAGCTTGAACGCTGGTTGCGCCGGCACCCTGGCCAGCGACACCCGCGCCTGGGCCTGCTCGATCCTCGCCGTCGTCGCCGCCAGCTTCGGGTTGTGATCCACCGCCCACGCCACCGCCTCCGGCAACGCCATCGGCGCAGGCTCCTGCCCTTGCACCAGACCCGGGGCCGCTGCTAACAACACGACCGCTGCTAGCTCCATCACTGGACGCCCCTCATCGCTCACCTTGCCGTTCTTGGGACCGCCCGCAGCCGTAGCATTCCGCCGCCAGTCCTACACGACCATCGGCTCGATCCGGTGCATCTGACAGTAGGCGAGCAGATCGTCCTTGTGGTCGCCGTAGAAGAAGACCTGGTGGAAGCCGGGGAAGTCGCGCGGGTCGATCTCGGAGTCGAGCTTGACCTCGACATCGGTGCGGCAGCCGCCGCCGGGCGGGGTGTTGACGTTGCCGGCGACCTCGCCCGAGGCTATGATGAGTTTCTTCGTTCCGGAGAACTGCGCGATGGTGATTCGCTGGCCGATCCGCCAGAGCACCTGCGGGGCGGCGGCGGTGTCGGAGTGATGGCTGCGGATGATGTAGGGCGCAGGCGGTCGGTCGAACCCGTCGAGCTTCGACGCGGAGGTGCAGTGGAAACCGCAGAGGGTGTGGTGCACCGTCTCGGGCAGCGGGTCCTGGATGTAGCCGGGCTTGTCGAAGAGGTAGCGCACGAGGAGCATCGTGGTGACCGCATTCATGTCGGCCTCGCAGCCCGCGACGACCTCGCCCGAGTCGTTCAGCCCCATCCACGCGAGGCAGGGCGCGGGCGTGCGCTTGCTGCTCGCGAGGCCCAGGCAGTCCATCGTGATCGCGTCGGCGTCCTCGCGGCGCATGAGGCTGCGTGCGGCGAGGTAGTGCCGGCCCTGGTCGCAGAGGTCCTGCATCGAGGGCTCCACGCACTTCTGCGCTCGGCTCAGGAAGCCGTCGGCCAACTGCCGCACTTCCGCCGAGACGAGCACGCTGTCGAACTCCTTCGCGTAGTCCTCGCTCGGAACCACCCGCACGCGGCAGCCAAGGTCCGCGAGCTGACCGTCCTTGCGCTCCTTGCCCCTGACCACGAGGATGCGCGTGTTACGCAGCTGCGCGGCGGCGCGGATCATCCGCATCCCCTGGACCACGCCGCTGAACTCCAGCGAGGAGACCACGTACGCGCCCGGCTTCTTCGAGGGCGCGAGCACGTTCTGCGTGAAGGCGGTGCCGATGGGCGCGAAGATGACGCTTGGGATGCCCGTGTCGGCGAGGGCGTTGGCGGTCGGCCACGCGACGCCGTGGCGGTCCATCACGAGAAGCACGACCCCGTCCGGCGGGTTGGCCTTGAGGCGCCCGATGAACGCGTCCTGGTCCTTCTGCTCGTAGATCGGGCTGGCGTTCATCACCAGCTGCACGCCGAGGTCCTGCGCGGCCTGGGTGAGCAGCCCACCGTAGCGTTTCATCTCCGCATCCACGGGGTACGAGCGCCCGGGGCAGGACATCCAGAAGTCGCCCTTGCGCCGCACGAAGGCCGCGCGGATCACCGCCGGAAGCGTGCGCCAGTCGTCGGAGGCCCGTGAGGGGACCTGCCGCGAGAGCAGTGCGCTGAGGCCCAGCGGGATGGCCGGCAGTGTCCTCAGGAATGCGCGGCGGGTGGTTAGGCAGTCCTGGGGAAGACAGGAGCGGGAGCAAGTCTCCATCGGGGGCACCTCCTACGTGCTTAGCACTCGGAGGCGCCTGTTCGCCGTCGTCGTCCCTCCTCCCTACTCCCGTGCGGGTGGGTCTGAGGGCCGCTGCCACGTGGCTTGGCCGTCTCGCATGACGAGGTTCCATCCCCTGTTATGCCAGGGCTCGCGGTCGCGGAGGAGCCATTCGTCATTCGGTATAGAGCTCAGCTTCCTCCCCGCCAGCTCCGCGTTCCACGCATAGCTGATGCCCGGCGACGGGAAGCGGTCCATCCGATACCACCCGCGCCAGTCCCAGTTCGCCGGGTCGGAGGGGCAGAAGAACAGACCGGCGTTCTTCACGTAGGGCCAGATTGCGCCCCTGCCGAGGGCCCCCTTGCTGCCTACCACATCCGCAGCGTCCGCCTCGATGGCTGCCAGCCTGCCGTAGTCCACACCCGGGAGGTCGTTGGCGGTGTCGCAGGCCGGCAGCTTGCCGTCCCAGTCCTCGGCGTACATGTTCAGTCCAAGACGGAGCTGCTTCAGGTTGCTCTGGCATGACGTTCGCCGACCGAATGCGCGCGTTTTCGCGAACAGCGGGGACCCTTCCGGCGACGCAAGGTACACGACCGCCGTGCTCAGAAGCGCGGCTGCTCCCGCCCGCCACGCCGCTGGGCGACGGCGTTGCGGCGGCCAACGCCACAACACCGAGGCCGCCAACGTCCCGCCCAAGCCACCCAGCATAGCCAAGGGAATGGGCAGCAGTATCCACCGATAGGGTACCGGGCCCAGCGGCAGGACCGGCACACCGGGCCGGACGTGCCAGGGGGATCGCACCACGCCCGAGGCCAGGGCCACAAACGCGCAGATACCGCATATCACGATCGCGATCAGCAGTGACCCGTTCGGTGCGACGCCACGTGAGAGACGACCGAAGAGCCTCAGCACACCGCCCATTGCTGCCCCGCCGATGAGCCCCCATTGGAGCCCCCAGACCCCCAACGCCAGCACCAACGCCGGGAAGCCCACTCCAACACAGAGGAGTGCCACGACCAGACAGAGTAGCGCGCCTGCTGCGCCGCACAGTAGCCACTGCCCGAACACGATGGCCCAGCGCGGCGTTCCCGCGCTCGCCATCTCGCTCACCTCCTCCCTGAAAGGCGCTGAGGTCCCAACCTGCTCGACGCCTCAGTGCTTTACGGCGCGCCCTCGCGTGCCGAGTGCCCGTTGGCGAAGACCACCACGCGTGTGCCGTTGTGCCACGGCTCTCGGTCCCGCAGCAACCACTCCTCCGACACTACGGGGATCGTCTTCAGCTTCCGTCCGGCGAGCGACGCGTGCCAGAGGTAGCTGACCCCGGGCTCGGGTTCGGCGCGCCAGATCAGCCGGCCACGCCAGTCCCTGCGCGTCATGTCGCTCGGGCAGAACCAGATCCCGTGGTTCTTCGAATAGGCGTCCATCGGTCCGCCGCCCAAGGACTTGAGGAGCGGGTCGTGGAGAGGGTCAACCGGGGCCTGACCATACTTCGCGCGGTCTACTCCGAGCAGCTCGAGGCTGGTTTGCCCGAGCGGCAAGCGGTCGTTGTAGTCCCGCGCGTACATGAGGAACGCGAGGCCCAGCGACTTCTGGTTGCTCATGCAGGAGGCCTCACGGGCGTGGTCGCGCGCAGGGCGGAGCAGGCCCCAGAAGACCAGGCACGCGACTGCCACCGGCACGAGGGCGCACAGGACAGCGTTGCGCGCCCCGGTGCGCCGGGGCCGTTTCGGCCAGCCCCAGAGGGCGGCTGCGGCGATCACGCCGCCGTATGCGCCAAACATCACCGCCGTCTGCTCTTCGAGGTAGTACGACATGCTCTGCAGGTCGTGCAGGACCGGCAACTCCTCCCAGAGGAGGGAGTGGCGAAGCAAGCGCGATAGGGTGAGTTCCAGCCACAGGTTGACGACAGTGGGAAGCGCGCACATGCATACCGCGGCGAGGATCAGCTCACCCGGACGGACACCGCGGGACACCCGCCCGAACAGCCAGAGGATGATCCCCAGCTCCAGGCCGCCGATGAGTCCCCACTCGAACCCGAGGACCGGCGCCCCCCACAATGCCGGCAGGTAGCCCGTGCCGTTGAACACCAGCGCGGCAACCAGACATACAGCGGCCCCGGCCAGCCCGCACAGCAGCCACTGGCCCAGACCCCTGATCCAGCGCGGCTGTCCAGCGGACATGCTGCTCACCTCCATCACGTAGGACGCTCCTGCCGCCTTCGGGCCTCGGTCAAGGTACCACATCGTATCGTGTCGAATGCCTCGTCGATCCCTAAGGAGGACGTTCCCATGCGTCACCTCTTCCTCGCCGCTGCGTGCCTGCCGATCGCGCACGCGCTCTATGCCCAGGAGGCCGTCACTCACCGCTTCATCTGCGCTGACAACGGGCTGAACAAGGTCTTTGTGGTCGGCCCGGATGGCAAGATCGAGTGGGACTTCGACGTGCCGGTCGGCCAGGACGTGTGGCGGCTGGCGAATGGCAACCACCTCGTCAGCCACCTCCGCGGCGCGTGGGAGATCACGCCTGACAAGCAGATCGTCTGGCGCTACGATTCGCCCGAGGGCACCGAGGTGCACACCTGCCAGCCGCTGGCGGACGGGAACGTGATGGTGATTGAGTGCGGGACGAGCCGGATCGTCGAGGTGGACCGCGACGGGAAGATCGCAAAGGAGGTCCCGCTGAAGACCTCCACCACGAACGTGCACCTACAGTTCCGCAACGGGCGCAAGCTCGCGAACGGCCACTACCTCGTCGCCTTCGTCGGCGAAAACCGGCTGGTGGAGGTCGATGGCGAGGGCAAGGAGGTCTGGAGCTACAACGCGCCGGGCAACTGCTTCGCCGGCGTCCGCCTACCCGACGGGAACACGGTCATCCCCTGCGGTGATGGGCACAAGCTCGTCGAGATCAACCCGCAGAACGAGATCGTCTGGCAGATCGACGAGAACGACCTGCCCGGCAACCCGCTGCGCTTCGTCGCGGGCGTCCAGCGCCTCCCGAACGGCAACACAGTCGTCTGCAACTGGGGCGGGCATGGCTTCGTCGGCCAGCAACCGCTGATCTTCGAGGTCACGCGGGACAAGAAGGTGGTGTGGGAACTGAGGGACTACGAACGCTTCCGCACCGTCTCGCACGTGATGCTACTCGACGTCGAGGGCGATCCGGCGCAGGGGGAGGTGCTGAGGTAGGTCGAAATTAGGGACAGGCCCCAATTTCTGACAAGACGTCCGTCAGAAATTGGGGCCTGTCCCTAATTTCGACCCAAAAGCTCGTCGGCCCCCATCTCGCGCAGTTGCGCGACGACGGCCTCCGGCGTGTCTCCCGAGGTGCGGAGCAGCTTGTCGCCCTGCAGGTCCGATACCATCGCCCGGATACGCAACGTGCCGTCGTTGGCCTCCGCCAGCACCCCCATCGGGACCTGGCAGCTCCCGCCCAGTGCGGCGATGACGTGGCGCTCGGCCTCGGCGCAGATGCGCGAGTCCCGGCAATCGAGGCCCGCAAGAAGCTCGCGGGTTGCCCCGTCGTCGGCTCGCGCTTCGAGGCAGAGAATCCCCTGACCGGCGGCGGGCAGGCAGACGTCGGGATCGAGGTGCTCGGCGATCCACTCGGTGCGGCCGAGGCGGATGAGGCCCGCGGCGGCGAGCACGACCGCGTCCGCCTGGCCGAGCCGCATCTTGCGGATGCGCGTGTCTACGTTGCCCCGAATCGGCGTGAACTGCAGGTCGGGGCGAGCGTGCCGTAGCTGCGCCGTGCGCCGGAGGCTGCTGGTGGCGATGACGGCACCGGGCGGAAGGTCAGCCAGCCGGCGGTCGTTCCGGCTGACAAGCACGTCCCGGGGATCCTCACGCGGAGGGAACGCGGCGAGGATCAGGCCGGGCGGCTGCTCGGTCGGCACGTCTTTGAGGCTGTGGACTGCCAGGTCGATCTCCCCGGCGAGGAGGGCGTTCTCGATCTCGGTGACGAATAGCCCCTTGCCCCCGACCTGGCTGAGGGCGCGGTCGAGGATCCGGTCACCCTTCGTCGTGATGGTGACGAACTCGACCGTCAGGCCGGGATGCAGGCGGCTCAGCTCCCCCGCGATCCAGCCGGATTGCGCGAGGGCGAGCGCGCTGCCACGAGTCCCGATGCGCAGGTGGGGGGCGTTCGCAGACATGTCCGAAGAGTTACAACGAGCGAGAGCCGGCGTGCGTTCCGCAGCGGAGTCACGAAGTACTGCGTGCCTGTAACCTGCCCGGCTCGGCGTGGCACCTATGCAAGCGACGGGATACCCAAGGGAGGGCCATGACGATGCCTCGTGAGCCTCACGCACTCGGCCGCCGTGAGTTCCTGACACTGGTCGGCGCTGGGGCCGCCGCTTTGTCGGTACCCCGGCGCCTGCCGGCCCAGGCCGAGCCGGCCAGACGCCCCAACATCATCGTCATCCTCGCCGATGACCTTGGGTATGGCGGCGTGGGCGTCCAGGGCTGCACGGACATCCCGACGCCGAACATCGACTCGATCGCGCAGAATGGCGTGCGCCTGACGAACGGGTACGTCTCCTGTCCGGTCTGCAGCCCGACGCGCGCGGGTCTGATGACCGGCCGGTATCAGCAGCGCTTCGGGCACGAGCACAACCCCGGCCCGCCGCAGTCCGCGGACACCAACTTCGGCCTGCTGGCTACCGAGACGATCCTGCCGGAGCACCTGAAGGCCCACGGCTATGCGACGGGGATGTTCGGCAAGTGGCACCTGGGCTACTCGGGCGACTCGGTGCCGACGAAGCGCGGCTTCGATGAGTTCTACGGGTTCCTCGCAGGCGCGCACCCCTACGTCCCGGGGCAAGTGGACCCGGCGAACCCGATCATGCGAGGCACGGAGCCCGTCGAGGCGCCCGAATACCTCACCGACGCCTTGGCCGCCGAGGCCTGCAGCTTCATCGAACGCCAGGCCGCGGGGCCGTTCTTCCTGTACCTGCCCTTCAACGCCGTGCACGCCCCCCTTCAGGCGACGGACAAGTACCTGGCGCGCTTCGCCGGCATCGCCGACGAGAAGCGACGCACGCACGCCGCCATGCTCTCCGCGATGGACGACGCCGTCGGGGCGGTCATCGGCAAGCTGCGTGACCTCGGCCTGGAGGAGAACACGCTCGTCTTCTTCATCAGCGACAACGGCGGCCCCACGCCGTCCACGACCTCCAGCAACCTGCCCCTGCGGGGCTACAAGGGGGAGACCTGGGACGGCGGCATCCGCGTCCCGTTCATGGCCCAGTGGAAGGGTCGCCTGCCCGCCGGCAAGGTCTACGACCTCCCTGCGATCGCCCTCGACGTGCTCCCTACCGCCGTCACGGCGGTGGGTGGCGCCATCGAGGCGGGCTGGAACCTCGACGGCGTCGATCTCGTACCCTACCTGTCGGGGGAGAAGACCGAGGCGCCGCACGAGGACCTCTACTGGCGCTTCGGTGAGCAGTGGGCCATCCGCAGGGGCGACTGGAAGCTGGTGCTGGCCCGGGGCCTGACGACGCCCGCGCTGTACAACCTCACCCAGGACATCAGCGAGACGACCGACCTTGCGGCTACTGAGGCGGCCAGGCTCGCCGAGCTTCAGCAGGCCTACGACGAGTGGAACGCACAGCTCATCCCGCCACGCTGGACGCGGCAGACGGGAGGGGCGGCCGGCGGCGGTGGCGCGGGGGCGCAACGCCTCCGGCAACTCGACGCGGATGGTGACGGCAAGCTCTCCGCGCAGGAGCTGGGCCGCCCGCGCCTCTTCCGCCGTCTCGACACGAACGGCGACGGTTTCGTGACCGCAGACGAAGCCGGGAACGCCCTCAGAGGGCGACGGGCGCGGTAGCCGTCACTCCCCGACGATCTTCACGAGCACGCGCTTCGCTCGGCGGCCGTCGAACTCGCCGTAGAAGACCTGCTCCCACGGACCGAAGTCGAGTTTCCCCTTCGTGATCGCGATCACCACCTCGCGCCCCATGATCTGGCGCTTGTGGTGAGCATCGCCATTGTCCTCGCCAGTGCGGTTGTGGCGATAGCGGTCCGGCGAGGGGTCGAAGGGCGCGAGCTCCTCCAGCCAACGCTTGTAGTCCTCGTGCAGCCCCGGCTCGTCATCGTTGATGAAGACCGAGGCGGTGATGTGCATCGCGTTCACGAGGCACAGGCCCTCCTGAACCCCGCTCTCGGCCACCGCCTTCTCCACTTCCCGCGTGATGTTGACGAACCCCATCCTCTGCGGGATGTTGAGCGTGAGGTGCTGAGTCAGCGATTTCATCAATGCCTCCTACCGCAGGGCTTTCACGTACGTCCGACACTCGCGGACGAAGCGATAGCCGAGTTTCTTGTACAGCTCGACCGCGGGCTGGCGGGCATATTGCGTGACGATGCAGTTCGGTTCCACGGCGCGCCGCTTCAGGTAGTTGAGGCAGGCGACCATGACGGCCTCCCCGAGCCGCTTCCGGCGCTCCTCCTCGAGGACGCCGACCCATTCCACGAGCGCGCCGCTCGGGCGCTGCAGCTCCGGGTCGTGGAACCACACGATTGCGCCCGCCATGCCGACCTTCCGGCCGTCATGCTCGACGAAGAACCACCCGTTCGGCTCGAAGTTGGGCAGGCCGCCGAAGCGCCCCATGAACCACTCGGGGGTCGCGCTGCCGCGGAAGACCTGTCGATGCAACTCACACCACACAACCTCATCACCGGGCCGGAAGCTGACGATTCGATAGCCCGGAGGCAGGGGGGGCTCGCGCGGCGTCCACCGCCCGATGTCGATGATCCAGGTCGTGTTCATGTGGTCCGGCTCGCGGACCTCGAAGCCGCTGGCCTCGAACAGCCGACAGGCCGGCTCGTAGCGGCTGTCCACGAAGGGCCCGGTCTGCAGCCGCTCCACAGCCTGCCCGCGCGCCGACTCCTGGCACGCCCCCAGCAGCCTTCGCGCGCACCCTTTGCGCCTGTGCGCGGGGATGGTGGCGACGAAGTCGATCACCCCACGCGGCTCTCCGTCGGCCCGATGCCACGAGGCTGCCGACACCAGGCGCCCGCCATCATACGCGAGCAGCGTCTCCGCCCCCTGAGCCTCGCCCGCCTCGAGGCCGGCCTCCGTGAACTCGGGGTAGTCCGGCCCCTCCACGCCGACCGGCGGCAGCGCGCATAGGTCGGCGTACGCCGCGTTGAGGAAGCGCCCCACCTCCGCCCGCATCGCGGGGGTGTATCGAACCGTCTCGCAGGCCTTCATGGGCACTCCTCATCATGGAACGCCGGCGCCGAACGTCGGGCGTCGTTCGCCGTCGTCGGCCTCAATGCCTCCGAAGGCGTCAGGAGCGGTTCGCGCAGGAAGCCGACCACGTGCGGTGCTCGTCGCGCTGCGGGGCCGCGCAAGTGGCCGCCTGGGAGCGCACGAGCGTCTCTGAGGGGGAACCCCACGCCAACGACGAACGTTGCACGTCCCAGAACCCTCCAAGGTGGTGCCCTCGCTGAAGTCGCTCGCGTATGCAGCGATCCTGTGCGTCGCGATCGGTCACATGCACTGCGCGTGTCCAGGACCCGCGGCCGCCCAGGCGGCTGTGCGCGTTGCGGACGACGCCGCTCGCTCCTGCCACTGTGACTGCCCCACCGACGAGCCGTGTCGCCCGGCCCAGTGGTGCCCCTGCCATGCCGCAGCCAGACCGTCGGCCCACCGCTTCGGAGCCCTTGCGGGCGCGGTGGCGTTAGTCGTCAGCTCCGAACGTCCCGGTCCGCCCGCCGTCTCCGCTCTCGCTACCCCCTCTCGTCACTTGCCCTCTTCCGTCTTGCCTCGGCCGCAGGCCCGCTGGCGCGCGCCCCCGGCGTAGCCCCGTCGCGCCGTCACCTCGTCCTGCGACTTGACCGCCCGCCCCGCGCGGCGCGGACCGTGCGACGTCTACCCCCGAGGAGCACGCCATGTGTGGGGTCCTTGCCGGACTGATTCTGACGTGGAGCGGCCCTGTCCGTGCCGAGACGGCGCTCGCGTTGACCGCCGAGGAGGCCGTCGCCCGAGCCCTCGACGCCAACGCGCGGCTTGGTGTGCAGGCGGCCGAACTGGCGGCCGCACAGGCCGAGGCCAAAGCGGCCGGCAAGCCTGAGCCACTGCGCCTGGCCCTGTCGCCCGCCTCGATCATCCAGGAGCTGGAAGCCGCCGTTTCCGCCGTTCTCGACCTCAGCGGACGGCGCAAGTGGGCCTCGCGCGCTGCCCGGCACGAGCTTGCCGCGGCGGTTGCGGGCAATGAGGAGTTCCGGCTCGAACTCGCCGCCGGCGCGCGAGCGACCTACTGGGAGCTGCGCCTGGCTCAGGAGCGGGTGGGGCTGGTCGGCGAGCAGGCGGTTCTGGCCCAGAGGACGCGCGATGCGGCGGCCCGACTCGTCGAAGCCGGGGTGGGCCGGCGAATCGACCTCGACCGCGCTGGGAATGACCTGGGAGAGGCGCAGCTCGCACAACAGGTTGCCGCGGCCGAGGTGCGTCAGGTGCAGTCGAGGCTGGCGCTGCTGCTCGTGCTGCCACCTGAGACGGAACTGACGGCCACGGACGCGATCCCAACTGAGGCGCCGAGGCCGGCGCCCGGACCGGAGCTGCAGGCACAGGCTTTGGCTTCGCGGCCGGCGATGGTGCGCGTCGATCGACTGGCCCGGGCGGCGCTGGCACGCATCGGGATTGCGGGAGCGGAGCGAAAGCCCGACCTGGAGTTGTCGCTTGCGCGGGAAGAAGGTGTGAACTTCGGTCGGGCGCTGCTGGACCTGCCGCTGATCGACTTCGGGACGATCAGGCACGGGAGGCGAGCCGCTCGGGCGCGCGCTGACGCGGCCCTGGCCGAGGTGAAGGTCGTCGAGGCCGACATCCGCCAGGAGGTGCAATCGGCGGCGGATGCGCTAGCCGCAGCCTCCGCACAGGAGGCGCGGCTGACGGCGGAGCTGATCCCGCAGCAGACCGACATCGTCGCGCGACTGCAACGCGGCTACGAGGCGAGGTCGGTCAGTCTGCTGGACGTGCTGGAAGGCGAAGCGACACTGCAGGAGCTGCGACTGAAGTGGCTGGAGGCGGTCGGTGACCGCCTGGAGTCCCAGACGCGCCTGGAGCGGGCCATCGGCGCGGCTACGGAGGAGACTGAAGATGACGGCAATCGTGAGTAGGCTGCGATCGTCCAGGCTGTCCGCATTGGCTTTGTGCGTGCTGGCCGGCGTGCTCGTCGGCGCGCTCGCCCTGACCGCGCTAGGCACCCGAGCACAGACCCCGGAGGAGCGCGTCGTCGAAGATGAGCACGCTCACGAAGCGAGCGAGGAGGGCATCATCGAACTGACCGAGGAGGCCCGGAAGCTCGCCGGGCTCCGCAGCGAGACCGTGCGCCATCGAACTCTCAACGAGTGGCTCAAGGCCCCGGGCGTGCTTCACGCCAACCCGGACGAGACGGCAACGGTGAGTCCGGCCGTCGGCGGCACGATCGAGCGGGTGCTGGTCACGGTGGGCGACCCCGTACAGCGCGGGCAGGCGGTCGCGGTGCTGCGCTGTGCAGAGCTGGCCTCCGCCCAGGCGGACGTAGCCACCGCGGCAGCAGAACTGAAGGCGTCGGAGGAGGCCCTGGCGCGGAAGAAGGCCCTCGCGGCCGAGGGCGGGTTCGCGTCGGCTCCGTACGAGGAAGCGCGGCGCGCCCACGACGAGACGCGCGAGAACCTCCGCCTGGCGGAGGCCACCCTCACCCGCGTTCAGCGCCTGGCAGCCCTGGGCGCGCCCAACCAACCGGCCGCGGAGGAGGCGGCCGAGGACCTGTCAGATGCCCGCGAGGCAGTGCGCACAGCCGAGGCCGAGCTCGGCGCGGCGAAGGAGGCGCTGACAACGGCGCAACGGATCGCTCAGCGCCTAGCTAACGGCTCGGGGCGGCCAGCGGCCGAGGCGCGCGTGGCGCAGGCCCAGACTGCGCTGGACACCGCCCGCGCCAACACGGCGCGCTTGAGGGGTCTTCTGCCGGACGGCCTCGCCACCGAGCAGGAGGTCGCGGCCAGCAAGGCCGACGAGGCCGAGGCCCAGGCCGACCTCGAAGAGGCGCGCCAGGCCCTCCGTATCGTGGAGACGCCCTCCGACGAGGCGCATCTGAGCGTGAAGACGGCTGAGCGGGACCTGGCGAGCGCGCAGACGAAGCTCACCGAAGCGCAGTCCCGCCTCCGTGTCTGTCAGGCGCGCCACGCCCGTGAGGCGACTGTCGCCTCCGAGGCTCTCCCCGCGCAGCAGCAGGTCGCAGAGGCGGAGACTGGCGTCGCTGTCGCGCGCGCGGCCTTCGAGCAGGCGCGACTGGCCTGGGAACGCGAGCAGCGGCTGCACAAGGGCGACGTTCGCTCCCGCGAGGCGCTGGCGGACGGCGAGGCCGCGGTCGCGAGCGCGCGCGCCCGGCTGCGGGCCGCCGAGCGGCTCGTGGGTGTGCTCGGACAGGGCCGACAGGACGGCAATGGACGGGTGACGCTCGTCGCGCCGGTGTCCGGCAAGGTCAGCGCCCGCGGGGCACGAGTCGGCGCGATGGCGGAGCCTGGGACGCCCATCCTGGAGATCATCGGCGCGCGCTCGATCTGGGTGGAGGCGGCCTTCTACGAGAAGGACCTGCCGCGCCTCGCGCCCGGCCAGGCGATGCAGGTCGAGTTGACGGCCCTCCCGGGCAAGTCTCTCGAAACCACCGTGTACGCGATCGACGCCGCGCTGGACGAGCACACGCGCAAGGCGAAGGTGCGTGGACTCCTGGACAACCCCGGCGGCAAGCTGCTGCCCGACATGCTCGTGAAAGTGCGCATCCGGGTCGGGACGCTCGGCAGTGCGCTGGCAGTGCCGACCGAGGCCGTGCAGGGCGACGGCGACTGCCAGTTCGTGTTCGTGGAGGAGGAGCCCGGGCGCTACCGTCGGGTCGAGGTGCAAGTGGGAGAGCACGCCGACGGACTGGTGGAGATCCGGGAGGGCATCGAAGCGGGCGCCCGCGTGGTCACCAAGGGCGCCTTCCTGCTCAAGTCCGAGAGCAGCGAGATCTCGGACACCTGCGGTCACTGACGCGAGGGAGAGAGCATGTTCGCACGAATCGCCGAGTTCAGCGTCCAGAACCGCGCAGTGGTCGTCCTCGTGTGGGTGATCGTCGCGGCTATCGGTCTGTACAGCTTCAGCGTATTGCCCATCGACGCCGTGCCAGACCTCACGCCCGTTCAGGTTCAGGTGAACACGGTCTCGCCAGGCTTGGGCCCGGCGGAGATCGAGCAGCTGATCACCTTCCCCATCGAGACGGCGATGAGCGGCGTGCCGCGCGTTCGTGAGGTCTGGTCCATCTCAAAGACGGGCCTGTCGCAGGTCACGGTGGTGTTCCACGACGACGTGGACATCTACTTCGCGAGGCAGCTCATCCTGGAGCGGCTGCAGCAGGCGCGCGAGGACATCCCCGAGGGCGTCGGGGAGCCCGAACTCGGGCCGATCAGCACGGGCCTGGGGCAGATCTACGAGTTCGTGGTCGAGGGGGAGGGGTACGCGCCGCGTGACCTCCGCGCCGAGCTACAGTGGAACATCAAGCCACAGCTCATGACCGTCCCGGGAGTCATCGAGGTCAACTCCTTCGGCGGGTTCGAGAAGCAGTACCAGGTGCTGGTCGATCCGCACAAGCTGCAGTCTTTCGGGATCACGCTCGGCGAAGTGTTCGAGGCCGTCCGGGCCAACAACGCGAACGCGGGTGGGGCGTTCATCGAGCACGGGTCGGAGCAGTACCTCATCCGCGGGGTCGGCCTCGCGCAGAGCATCGAGGACCTGCAGCGCATCTCCCTCCGGGCCGAGGACGGCTCGCCGGTGCAGCTTCACGAGGTGGCGCAGGTGGTCGTCGGCGACGCGCTGCGGCAGGGCGCGGTCACGATGAACGGCGACGGCGAGGTGGTTGCCGGGATGGTGATGATGCTCATCGGGGCCAACAGCCGGACGGTCGTGAAGGCCGTGAAGGACCGACTGGCGGAGATCGGCCCCACGCTCCCGAAGGGAATGCGGATTCGGCCCTACTACGACCGCACGGAGCTGGTGGACGCTACGCTCCACACGGTGCGGAAGAACCTGTTCGAGGGCGGTCTGTTCGTCATCGCGGTCCTGTTCCTGCTGCTCGGCAATCTCCGCAGCGCGCTCATCGTGGCCCTCGCGATCCCGCTCTCGATGCTCGTCGCGGCGACGGGCATGGTGAGGACCGGAGTGACCGGGAACCTGATGTCGCTCGGGGCCATCGACTTCGGTCTGATCGTGGATGGCGCGGTGGTGATGGCCGAGAATGTCTCCCGCCGTCTGGCGCACAAGCCGCCCGAGCAACCCGCACTGCCGCTCATCGTGGAGGCCGTGCGCGAGGTTAGCCGCCCGGTGGCCTTTGCGGTCGGCATCATCATCATCGTCTACCTGCCGATCCTCACTCTGGAGGGGATTGAGGGGCGGATGTTCCGACCGATGGCGCTGACGGTGGTCTACGCCCTGGTCGGCTCGCTGCTCCTGGCGCTCACCCTCACCCCCGCTCTCTGCGCTCTTCTGCTCCGACGCGGCCTACGCGAGCGGAACCTCGTGCCCTTCGAGCGCCTGGAGTCGGCATACGGGCGGACCCTTGACTGGGCGTTGCGCAAGAGGATGACCGTGATCGGCGTGGCCATCGCGGCGTTCGCGGCTGCTGCGGTCATCTTCCCGAGGCTCGGGTCGGAGTTCGTGCCGAACCTCGATGAGGGTGCGGTCGCAGGGTCAGTGATCAAGCTGCCGAGCATCTCTCTCCCGGCCGCCGTAAGCATCCATGGGAAGCTGGAGACGGAGCTGAGGAGGATCCCGGAAGTGGTGGACGTCGTCTCCAAAGCGGGCACTGCCGAGATCGCCGACGATCCCATGGGCCCAGAGGAGGCTGACGTCTTCATCGCGCTGAAGCCCCGGCGCGAGTGGCGCAAGGGGATGACGAAGGAGGGGCTCGTCGTCGAGATCAGCCGGGCCCTTGATGTCATGCCGGGCGTCAACTACTCGCTCTCCCAACCCATTCAGCTCCGGGTGAACTGCCTCGTCTCAGGTGTACGATCCGACCTGGCGGTGAAGGTCTTCGGTCCGGAGCTGGAGGTGCTCCGCGAGCAGGCGAACCATGTGGCCGAGGTGCTGGGGCAGGTTCCCGGCGCCAGCGAGGTGCAGGTGGAGCAAGTGGCCGGGCTGCCGGTGCTGGAGATCCGCGCACGGCGCGATGACCTGGCGCGCTATGGCGTCAATGTCGCGGATGTGCAGGAGATGGTCGAAACCGCCCTCGGCGGGAAGGCCGCGAGCGAGTTCATCGAGGGCCAGCGGCGTTGGGACATCGTCGTGCGGCTGCCGGAGCAGTACCGGGACAGCCCGGAGGCGGTCAGCGATCTGCTCGTGACCGCTGGCGACGGCTCGGAGATCCCCCTGGCGCAACTCTGCGATATCGAGCTGGTGAACGGCCCGGCGCAGATCAGCCGCGAGCACAACCAACGGCGCGTGGTGGTGGAGTGCAACATCCGGGGGCGCGACATGGGCGGCTTCGTCGCGGCGGCGCAGGCCGCGGTCGCCCGCGAGATCAGCCTGCCAGCCGGATGCCACCTCGAGTGGGGCGGCCAGTTCGAGAACCTCGCGCGCGCCCGTCTGCGCCTCATGATCGTGGTGCCGATCGCCCTCACGCTCATCTTCGTGCTGCTCTACGCGACCTTCGGCCGCGTTCGTCCCGCGTTGCTGATCTACTGCAACGTGCCCTTTGCGGTGATCGGCGGCGTCTTCGCGCTGCTCGTGCGGGGCATGCCGTTCAGCATCTCGGCCGGCGTCGGCTTCATCGCATTGTGCGGGGTGGCCGTGCTCAACGGGGTCGTCATGGTGTCGTACATCAACCAGCTCCGCGACGAGGGCCGCACCCTCCTGGACGCCGTTGCGGAGGGCGCCCGCACGCGTCTGCGCCCCGTCCTGATGACGGCGCTGGTCGCCAGCCTCGGCTTCGTCCCGATGGCGCTGTCCCACGGCACGGGCGCCGAGGTGCAACGACCTCTGGCCACCGTCGTCATCGGCGGCCTGATCACATCGACTTTTCTGACGCTCCTTGTCCTGCCGACGCTGTATGCGTGGCTTGAAGGGCGGACGGCGGGCGCGACCGGAGAGCCGAGCGGCGACTGACCGCCGAAGGGGGGCAGGCTCTGCCGAGGGACTCAGGAGCGCCGTGTGCCGACCTACGCAGGCGAGCCGCCGCACTGCGCCTGCCGCAGGAACTCCTGCACCTTGACCGGCTGACCCGTGCGACTGGACTCGATGGCGGAGAAGACGAGCGCCACGGACTGCAGGTTGTCCCACACGTTCGTCTCCATCGGGCCCTCGCCGTCCAGCCAGCGCACGAACTTCTCGATCAGCCACGTGTTCGCCCACTTCGGCTGCTGCAGGTGCTCGATCTCGCGGGGCTCCTGGTTGGGCCACTCGCGGCACGTGATTCGCTGCGAGTCGAGGATCAGCGTGGCCTTCTCACACTCCGCGCGGATGTACTCCTGCCCCCAGCAATTGAGCCCAGCGGCGTTCGTCTTCGCGCCCTCGTAAGTCGCCCGCGTCCCGTTCCCCATGTGCATGATGACCAGGCCCTGGCTGTCCCCCGCGAACTCACCCCACGTCGGGTTCCAGGTCTGGGCGTAGATCGTGTCACACTGCCCGCCGGCCATGTCGGCGATCAGGTCCAGGTGGTGCACCGAGCCCTCGACCATCAGCGTGTCGGGAATCTCGTGGCGGAACTTGCCCCACGACCCAAAGCGTCGGCACTCGCACGTGAACCGGCAGACCAGGTAATCGAGCGCGCCGTACTTCCCGGACTGCACATGATGCCTGAGCGTAGTGATGTCTTGCCGGAAGCGATGACTCATGGTCACGCCCATCTTCTTCCCGGCGGCCTTCACCTTGTCGGCGATGCGACACGAGGCCTCAAGCGTGTCCGCGATCGGCTTCTCGCTGAGGATGTGCAAGCCATGCGCGAGCGCCGCATCGACGACCGCCTCGTGGTGCGCCGGCGGCACGACGATCGTGCAGAAGTCCGCCTCGTGCGCATCGAGGGCTGCCTGCAGGTCGGTGTAGCAGCGCTCCGGCGGCAGGCCCAGATGCTCGTGCGCGTTCTTCAGCGCGTCCGGGTTGATGTCCACTGCCGCGACGGGATGGATGAGTCCCTCCCGGATGTTCGGCGGCAGGAACGTCGCACACCACGCCGACCCAAACCCGCCGCACCCAACCTGGATCATCTTGTAGGCCATCGCGAAGCCTCCTGTCGAAGCGTATGAGAGGTCCAGGCAGTTCGCCCGCCGGCCGTACCGCACCTTGGCGCGCGCCTGTGCCGGCCCGGCGCCCTCAACGCCGAACCCCGAACCTCTCTTCCGCCTAGCTGATCGTGCCCGACAGATACGCTTTGGTCCGCTCGTCGCGAGGATCGTTGAGGAGCTGCTCGGCGGGGCCGTGCTCGACGAGTTCGCCCATGTAGAAGAAGACGATGTAGTCCGCAAGGCGGCGCGCCTGCCGGAGGATGTGCGTGACGAGAACGATGGTGTAGTCCTGCTTCAGCTCCACGAAGCGCTTCTCGATGTGTTGGGCGGACGTGGGATCGAGGGAGGCGCAGGGCTCGTCACACAAGAGCACCTCCGGCTCAACGGCCAGCCCGCGCGCGAGGCACAGGCGCTGCTGCTGCCCCACCGACAGCCGCGCGGCCGGTGCGTGCAGGCGTTCCCGCACTTCGCCCCAGAGGCTGGAGAGCTTGAGATAGCGCTCGACGATGGCGTCCAGCTGGCGCTTGTTCCGCGTGCCGTGCAGGCGCGGGCCATAGGCGACATTATCGTAGATCGACATAGGCAGCGGCTGCGGCTTCTGGGAGAGCAGGCCCATCTTCTTCCGGAGTGAGATGACGTCGGCGTCCGGCGCCAGGATGTTCGCGCCGTCGATCAGGACCTCGCCCCGGACGCGCGCCCCATCGGTCATGTCGATCAGCCGGTTCATGCAGCGGAGGAACGTCGTCTTGCCGCAGCCCGACGGGCCGACGATCGCCGTGATCTGCCGATCCGGGATGTCCATCGTCACATCCGACAGAATCGCGTGCCCGTCGTACGCCACCGTCAAGTCACGAACCGATATGTGCGGCATGGGACACCTCGTTCCGGGTTCGGCGTTCGGGGTTCGGGGTTGCGAAGCCGGACCCTAGCGAAGAGAGTACTTGGATACACGTGAGCCGAGCAGTCTCGACAGGACGCTCACCACCAGCACGATCACAAGCAGGATGAACGCGCAGGCATGGGCGCGGCTCTGCACCTCAGGAAACGGCGTGCCGAGTTGAAAGAACACAGCCAGCGGCAACGACGCCACGGGATCGAGCAACGAGCGCGGCAGGTTGTCGGTGTAGCCGGCCGTGAAGAGCACTGACGCCGCATCGCCGATCCCGCGCCCAAACGCGAGCAGGATGGCCGTGAGGATCCCGGGCAGGGCCTGGCGCAAGACCACCTTGCGCATCGTCTCCCAGTGCGTGCCGCCCATGGCGTAGGAGGCTTCCTTCAGGGCCTGAGGCACCATGCGGACGGCCTCCTCCATGGCCCGCGCCATGATGGGCAACTCCACCAGGGCCAGCGCAATGATGCCGCCAAGCAGCGAGGCCCGCATCCCCATGTACAGCAGCACCGTGAACCCGAACGCGCCGTACACGATCGAGGGCACGCCCCAGAGCAGGTCGAGGGACGTGCGCACGAACGAGGCGAGCCTCGACCGACCCGCGTAGTCCCTCTGCAGGTAGAGGCAGACGGGAAACGCGAACACGCAGGCCAGCGCCGTCGCCCCGAAGGCCAGCGCCAACGACCCCACGATGGCATTGAGGATGCCGCCGGACTTGCCCAGGTAGTAGCCGCCCTTGGGCACCTGGGTCAGCATCTCCCAGCTCAGCGATCTCGCCCCCTTGGCGGTGATGACCGCCACGATCAGCGCCAGGCCCGCGATGACCGCCCCCAGGCACAGGATCATCAGTGCCCGGAACACCTTCTCCTCCAGCAGGCGCCACTTCACTGTGCCGCCCTCCGCTTCGCGATGACCAATACCCCTTGCGCCAGCAGGTTGAAGGCCAGGACCGTGACCATCAGGATCAGCGCCGCGAGCAGCAGCGCGGAATCGTAGAGCGGGATCGACATCATCTCACCGTAGTTGTTGGCGATGAGGGCGGGCAGAGGGTAGGCGGGGTCGAACACGGACCTCGGGGCCATCGGCACGTTGCCCACCACCATCAGCACCGCCATCGTCTCGCCGAAGGCGCGGGAGAACCCCAACACCACGGCCGCCACGAGCCCGGGGGCTGCGAACCGAGCGGAGACGTGTTTGACGGTCTCCCAACGAGTCGCCCCCACCGCTAGCGAGGCCTCGCGCATGGCTACCGGCACACTGCGCAGGACCTCATCGGCGATGGAGATGATCAGGGGCGCCACCATCATCGCCAGCACGATCGCCCCGGTCAGCAGGCAGTAGCCTGTCGCATAGCCCTCACGCGGCGTAGCGCCCGGCAGAAAGCTGAGGTGCTTCGCAGCCCACGGCGCGATGTGGTCGCTCACCAGCGGCACCAGCAGCAGCACGCCGAAGAGCCCGTAGACCACCGATGGGATGCCTGCCAGCACGTCCAGCAGCGGCCGAACCACCGCGCGGGTCGCTGACCGCGCGTACTCCGCCAGGTAGATCGCCGAGAGCAGGCACACGGGGACCGCCATCGCCATCGCCAGCACCGTCACCCACACGGTACCGACGATGAACGGGAGAAACCCGAACTGGTCCTGCATCGGGTGCCAACCCGAGCCGCCCAGCAGCGCGCCCAGCGGGTGGCGCCGCAGGATCGGCAGCGAGCGGTGCACCAGCGCCCCGGCGACGATCGCCGTCAGGAGCATCACGACCACGCTGAGGCACAGGAACCACAGACTGGTGAGCCGTTCGGTCAGCAGACGTAGGCGCATCGGCTCATCCCAGCTTCTTGAGGGCCTCGGCGTCGTCGTCGTCGGTCAGCGGGATGTACCCGTTGGGGAGGCACTCCGCCTGCCCGTCGGTGAGAACCCACTTGATGAACTCCGCCGTGGCTCCCGTCGGAGCGCCTTTGCAGAGGAAGTTCAGTTTGCGGGACGGCGGAGACGGGTACTTGCCCGCCTGGATCGCCTTCGTGACTTCGTCGCGGTTCCCGTAGAAGCTCTCCTCGGGGTCGAGCTTCCCGTTGCCGTTCTTGTCGATCGGCAGGATGCGCAGGCCCGCCAGCGGCTGACCGGTCTTGGTGTCATAGGCGTAGTTCAGGTTGTTGAAGCCGATCGCGAGCGGATCCTTGATGACCGCCTCTGCTAGACCGGGGTCCCCATAGACGCCGGTACCCTTGAGGTCCTCCTGCTTCTTCTCCTTGTCCAGGAACTTCGCCCACGTCTCAGCCGCCCCGCACGCATCGGAACGGGTGTAGACGTGGATGGCGTCGCCGCCGGTCTTGCCGGCTACCTGGCCCCACTTGGTCGTCTCGCTCGTGATCCAGATGTCCGCCAGGGTCTCCGCCTTGACCCCCGTCTTCACCAGGTCGGCGATGGCCGGGTTCTTCTCGTTGATCGTGGGGAAGACGGCGTCGATGCACACCGGCACGAACCAGCCGCCCTTGTCGATCTCGTCCTGGTGGATCGAGCGGGATACCATGCCGATCTCCACCAGCCCGCCGAGCGCGTCCGCCGCGCCCTTGCCCGCGCCGCCGGCGGAGATGTCCATCTTCACGGCCGGGTTCGCTTGCTGGTACAACTCACCCCACTTCACCACCATCGGGTACAGCGCCCAAGCGCCTGAGATGCGGATGCTGCCGCTGAGTGTGGATGTCGCAGGCGTCTTCTCCGCCTCGGACGTCGTCGGCACTGCCGGTGAGACAGGCGGTTGCGTCGTCTGCTTGGGAGGACAGCCCGTGATGACGATGCAGGTAACTACGGCGAGCAGCAGGACACCAACCAGCTTGCGCATGACGATTCCCTCCGGGGTCTTCCGAACTCAACGTGACCCCTTATAAGAGTGTTATAAGACTATTATTGTTCCGCCGGCTTGTCAAGTGGTGTCTCGCCCCGGTCGCATGGACAGAAGGGGGTGGCTCGCCAGGAGTTCGGAGCTTGCGCGCCGAATGACCGAGGTGGCGCCGCTTCAACGCTTCCGAGGTGCACGCCATGCAGCTTCATGTCGCTACGCTTGAGGACGTTCGGAGCAAACGCGTTACCGACGTCTACTTCCGACGCGCGGTTGAGGTCCTGCGGGCCAAGGGCGTGGACCCGGTGGTGACGGCCGAGTTCCATTGCGGGAGCCTGCCCGGCGGCGCGGAGTTCGGCGTGTTCTGCGGCCTTGAGGAGATCATGCTGGTGTTGCAGGGGCTGCCCGTGGACGTGGAGGGTCTGGCCGAAGGCGGTGTCTTCTGCTGCGGTGAGCCGGTACTCACGATCACGGGCAACTACACGGTCTTCGGAGAGCTGGAGACTGCCGTGCTGGGCCTGATGTGCCAGTCCTCCGGGATCGCCACGAAGGCCGCGCGCTGCAAGCTGGCGGCGGGGGAGCGCTCGGTCATCAGCTTCGGCGCCCGGCGCATGCACCCGGCTCTCGCGCCCATGATCGAGCGGGCCGCATACATCGGGGGCTGCGACGGCTTCGCCGTGGTGAAGTCTGCCGACCTGATCGGCATCCCTCCGACCGGCACCATGCCCCATGCCCTCATCCTGATCGCCGGGGACCTCCCCACCGCGCTCCGCTGGTTCGATGAGGTGATCGACGAGGGAGTCCCTCGCATCGCGCTCATCGACACCTTCACCGACGAGAAGCTCGGCGCGCTGGAGGCCGCCGAGACGCTGGGGCAGCGCCTCGACGCGGTCCGCCTGGACACGCCCGGCTCGCGGCGCGGCAACATGCTGGAGCTACTGCGCGAGGTGCGCTGGGAGCTGGACCTGCGCGGCCACCGTGATGTGCGGCTGCTTGTGAGCGGGGGGCTGGATGAGTACGACATCCTCGAGCTGAACGCGGTCGCCGACGGTTACGGCGTCGGCACCGCCATCAGCAGCGCGCCCGTCGTGAACTTTGCGATGGACATCGTCGAGATCGAGGGCCGGCCGATTGCCAAGCGCGGGAAGCGCTCCGGGAGGAAGCAGCTCGTCGTCTGCCCGAGCTGCCGCGCGCGGACCGTGGTCCCCTACGCGCGAGCCGCCGAGCACGCGGGCTGCCGGTGCGGTGCGGAGACGTTGCTGATGGTCCTGCCGCTGCTCAGGCAGGGGGAGCCGGCCGTGCCCGCGCCGTCCATCGAGCAGATCAGGGACCGCCGCGCCCAGCAGGTCGCAACGCTGACCAGCGGGCGCATCGAGCCGAGGTGAGAGAGACTGCCATGAAGACCGCCGTCATCGTCGTGGACATGCTACACGACTTCATCCGGCCGGATGGCGTCCTCTATTGCGGCCCGCAGAGCGAGGCGATCATTGAGCCCATCGCCCACCGCCTGGCTCAGGCGCACGCGCAGCGCGAGCCGGTCATCTACCTGTGTGATCGGCACCGCACGGATGATCCCGAGTTCGAGATGTTCCCGTCTCACGCGGTCGCGGGCACACCCGGGGCCGAGATCATCCCCGAACTCGCCCCACAGCCTGAGGACCGCGTCATCCCCAAACGCCGCTTCAGCGCCTTTATCGGCACGGAGCTGCTGCTCGCCCTCCACGAGTTGCATGTCGATGCGCTGGAGCTGACCGGCGTCTGCACCAACATCTGCATCCAGTACACGGCCTGCAACGCCCGCGACCTGGGCTACCCGGTCACCGTCCACGCCTCCTGCGTCGCCACCTTCGACCTGGAGGCTCACGAGTACGCGCTCAAGCAGATGGAGACGGTGCTGGGGGTTACCGTGGTGCGCTAGCCTTCGCCGGTGCGCCGGAAGGGAGCCTCTGCCTGGCCGAGAATGGCCTCGGCGGCATCCTGCAACTCCACGCTCAGGCGATAGGCGCCCGGCTTCAGAGCCGACGGATCAAACACCACGCGGCAGTCATGCAGGTTGCCGGGGGCCATCAGCGTCAGCGCTCCCGCTGCGGCATCGGCCCCGATTGCGGCTTGCACGCGAAACGGGACGGTCACCTGCGAGACGGGCGCCCCGCCCTCCGGGGCAACCATGACGCTCAGGTTCGCCGGCGCCAACTGCTTCGAGACCGTCACCGTCGCGACCGCCACGCGGTCCAGGCCGTCGTACTCAGCCTGGTCTAGCGCCACGCGCACCGGCGTCGGAATCACCTCGCGCAGGCTCAGTTCGTCGATCCACACGGTGCCCGGGCCCTGTACCCATGCCGCGACGTACGTGGGCCGCACGGGGAACGCGACCTCGACGCGCTTCCAGATTCGCTGCCAACCGTCCGGGCCGTCCTCCCGGCCGGTGAGCACCGAACGCTCGGCCTCGGCGGGCAGCGCGATCCGCAGCTCGGGCAGCGTGTTGCGGCCCTGCAGCTTCACCCACGCCGCGGTCTCGTAGACATGATCGCCCGCCAGGCCCAGGTTCAGCCCGCCCCCACCCCACTGCGGCCAGACGAGCACGGTGACCGCCTCATTCCCGGCATCGGCGGGCGAGTCGATCCTCACCGACTGTTGCCCCTCGTGGGCCACCGCCGGGTCCAGTTCGCCGACGCCCTTCCCGTTCCAGGCCTCGATGCGCCACGGCTTCGTCTCCGTCTCGAAGGTCGCCGTCGGGCACAGCTCCTCGCCGTAGACGACCTTCTCGGCGGCCGGCTGCGCCCACGGGAAGTCGAAGGGGGAACGCAGGGCCGCGTCGGCAGCCGGGGCCCCTCTCAAACTCAGCCCGACGATCCGCTCGGCGATTCGCTCCCGCCACTTCCTCAGCGTGGACGGATGCGGCGGCGGCGTCCGGTCCCCAGACGCGATGGACTGGAACGTCCACGGTATCTGTGACATGATCTCGCCGAGGTATACTGGGGCGGACGCGCCCGCCCATTGCCGCAGGAGCTCGACGTACCGGTAGTCGTCTACTCCCTCGCGGGCCGCCTCCCACTGCAGGCTGGGCAGCGGACCGTCGGGCGCGTTGTAGATGTACCCCTCGTCCGGCTGTCGCAGGCCGTTGCCCTGGAGCGCCGACTCGCCGAAGCTGTACGCCCACTGCAGCACCTGCTGCGCGGCGGTCTTCCACCCGTAGAACCCGAAGAAGAACCGCGCCCCGGCCGGCGTGTCGCCCGCGCCGTTGTAGACCCCAAACGGCTTCCCGCGGTCCACCAATGCCTTCGCGATCTCCGGGGTGAAGCGGTTGGTGCTCAGGAAGTCCACCACCGGCGAGAGCTGTCCGATCTCATCGTGCCCCATCGCGATCCCGCCGCCGATGGTCGTCCACGTGGTCAGCTCGGGCTTCCGCTGCTTGATGAGCCCATAGTAGTAGACCGCTTCGTCAAGCAGCCCGTGCGCGCCGGCCTCGTCGAGCGCATACGCCCGCAGCGGCGGCCAGCCATCCTCGCCCGCGAGCTTCTCCACCACCTCGATGGCCCTGAAGAAGTCCGCCTCGATGGTCGGATCATGCGGCCAGAGGACGAACCAGTTCTTGCCCGGGTCCCAGTAGTACGCGATCTGATGGCCGACCTCGAAGGTCACCGGGAACCGCCACTGGCTGTAGGCCCCCTTGAACGCCGCCATCAGCCGCCGGGAGCGGGCGATGGTTGCGGCTATGTCGTCGTCGCCGAAGCGCCGGTCGCGCGACTCGACGAATGCGCCCGGCCCCGCCTCGACGCCGGTCATGCCGTGCTCGCGCAGGTCGATGAGCTGCTTCCTCAGCAGCCCATCGTCGTCCGGCGGCCGCGGGAAGCACATCGACAGCTCGATGGGCGCGGACGGGAGCGTGAAGGGCAGTACGCGCAGCTGTACGCGCAGCGCCGTGGGGGTCCCCTGCTCCGGGCTGACCGTCACCGTACCCGCGTACGTCCCGGCCGCCGCATCCCCCGGGGCCTGAATCGTGAGCCAAGCCTGTGCCGTCCTGCCGGCCGCTAGGTCGAACGTCGGGCGCTTCTCCAGCAGGAACGGCCGCAGCCGGTACGTCTTGGCGCCCCCGTTCACGGTCTCCCGCACGCAACGCACCACGCGCACGTCGATGTGATCGGCGGGGATGACGGCGTCGCCCGGCGCTGTCAGGCTACTGACCTTCACCTGCAGTCCGCGCAGGTTCGACAGCGCGTAGATGCCGAGGGAGAGTGGCTCATACTCCCCCCGCGCGCAGAAGGTCTTGAGTTCAGTGGTCCGCTCCGACGGCGCCGGTACGCAGTTCGGCGGGATCGGCGTGAACGGCTCACGCGCGAAGAGCACGTAGCCCTTCGCCTGCTCTTCCGCCGTCGGCATGAGCGCCGGCAAGGCCTCCGGTGGCGCCGCCGCTTCCGTCCAGCCCTCCGGCGGCGGCAGCTCCGGGCCTGCCGTACCCCACACCCCGAACTGCTCCGGCGGCGCAGCCATGGCGCCGCACTGTAGGGCGGTCACCGCCACCAGCGCCGCCAGCGCGATCTGCCGCTGTAGCCGTGTGCCGTTCTTCTGACTTCTGAGTTCTGACTCCTGACTCCGGCGGTTCACCCCCCGAACACCTCCTGATTGGCCCTTGCATAGTGTCCCTCGATGCCCAACTCCAGGAACACGCGAGTCGCGGTCAGGTAGTCGTCGATGATCTCCCAGTGCGTCGGAAGCGGCATGAAGGAGGGTCGCCCAAGGTAGCCCTGGCGCCCCTCGAAGGAGACCCACATGAGGCGGGCGTGCTTGTGGAAGAGCGAGGAGTTGAAGTGGAATGGCGGCGGTTCGGGCGGGTCGCCGTCGCCATGCAGGGCGCCGAGCGGCCGGCCCTTGACGCCGAAGAGGCGCTCTGCGCGCCGCTGCCATTCCCGCATGATCGGCCAGTACAGGGCCTCGTGGGAACGCGCCTGGAAGGCGAAGCTGTAGCCGCACGCGTGCAAGTCCAGCAGCGCGTCCAGCCCGAGGTCACGAACGAACTCGAACAGCCGCTGCACTTCGACCGCGTCGCTCTCGTCCGGTGACCGCCGCCGGTTCATCGCGTACCCGGCGCCGTTCAGTTGGCCTCCGATGAAGATCGCCTCCGCCGGATCGAAGTAGTACAGCGGCTCATCGCTGTCCGCGTCGTAGGGGATCAGGCTGCCGTCCTTCTGCAGGCCGCTCGAGTAGATCGTCACTGTGTCGATCCCCTGCGCATGGAAGCTGTCGGGGCACACCGCGCGCCCGTCCGGGTTCAGGCAGGGCATGGCGTACAGCTGCACCTGCCCGAGCAACGCGAGCAGATCATCGTGCGGCTGATCGGCCAGGTCGCGCCCGGTCTCCAGCAGGTGGATCAGGTTCATCACCGAGGCCACCGTGCCCGGCTCGTGCCCATGCGTGCCGCCCACCACCATCAGCTTCGGACAGCCCACCTGCGGGTACTCTACAACCTGCAGCGGATACCCCAACGCCGACCGCCCGATGTCATGCAAGCCCCCGACTCGCACTTCGCGCAGCAGGTAGTCCTGAACACGCCCGAGGTTCGCCAGCCAACACTCGGGCACCGCAATCTGCGGAATGGGAATGTGCATGTCCGCCTCCTGCCGCGTGAGGTATACGGCCGTTGCTGGGAGCGCCGGCACCCTTGCCGGCAGCTGTGGCAAGGCGACGGCCTCCCACCTCTGCCGGCAAGGGTGCCGGCGCTCCCAGCAACGACACTCCCGTCAACGGCGGGCTCGTTCGGCACGTCGTCCCCCGAAGCCTCCTCGTCCCCACGCAGGAGCGCGCGCCTTCACTCACGAACGAGTGCGCAGACCTGAGCGAGGTGACGGACCATGGCACGGCTTGCGTTTCTGCTGATCTGCCTGCTGACGACGCGCCTGGTCGCTGCCCAGGAGATCGACCTACGGACAGGCGACGATCTCGCCCTGCGGATGTCGCCGCAGGGACACGTGACCGGGTTGCGCATCGGTGCAGCCGCAGTCCCACTGCACGAACCCGGCGGGTTCTTCCTCACAGACTACCGGAACCAGCCGGACCCAGTGAACCTGGTGCCGAATCCGGGCTTCGAGCAGGGCGCCGAGGGGTGGGGTCTCGCCGCGGGCCAGACGCTCGACCGGGAGGTCGTGCACTCCGGCCCAGCTTCGGCGCGACTGGTGGTTGCCGGGCCGGAGGCGGGCAGCTCCAACCTCGGGTGCGTGGTGCCGGTGAAGCCGGGGCACCGCTACCGGGTGGGGATCTGGATGCGCCGACACGGCTGCGGCGTGTGCGGGGCGTATGCCTCCGAGCGCGATGCCGAGGGCAAGCTCTCGGGCGCGGTCACACAGGTCGGGCTTCCGGTGCCTCGCGAGGATGATGTGTGGCAGTACGCCTCGCGCGAAGTTCAGATGGGCCCCAACACCACGCAGCTCAGCCTGCGGGCCGACATCTATCGGTCGACAGGTACGATCTGGCTCGACGACTTCCACGTCTCCGAGATCATCCCGCCGACCGCCGAGCGCGTGACGGGAGAGGCGAAGAAGGCGGAGGGCGGCGCTCAGTTCACCGGCACGGCCGCCAAGTGCCGTGTTGAAGCGACGCTCAAGGGCGACGAGAAGTGTCTGCGGGTGGATGGCACAGTGACCGACCTCCAGGGCGAAGACCGGGCCATCGGACTATCGTTTCGCCTGCCGCTCGATGCCGCCGGCTGGACATGGTTCGACAACCTCGAGGACCGGCGGACCATCGAGGGCGACCTCACCTACGCGCTCACCTACAACTGCGCCTCGGCGGAGGGGCAGTGCTCGATCTACCCGTGGTCAGCGCTTACCGGGAAGGACGGCGGGCTGTCCCTCGCCTTGCCCCTCTCTCAAGGCCCGCGCGTCTTCGTGATCGACTACAACGCGGCGGCCAAGGCCTACGAGGTCACCTTCTACTTCGGCCTGACCGAGCAGTCCGACAAGTGGCCGGGCAAGGCCGGCTTCTCGTTCGTGCTCTACCGCCACGATCCTGTCTGGGGGATGCGGGACGCGACACGAAGGTACTATGACCTCTTCCCCGAGAGCTTCGTGAAGCGCCCTACTTACGAGGCCTTCCTGAACTACGCCAACCTGGAGCGCCTCGAGCCGAAGACCCATCGCCTCATCGTGAACAACCAACCTGTCGATGATGCAAGCGACTTCGGCGAGGGCTACGAGTTCATCTGGCATCTGCACGGCTGCTACGACTTCCGCATGGTCGCGAGCCAGGACCCGAAGCGGCCCTCCGATGAGGTCGTGCTCGATTTCCTCAACGGCCTCGTCGAGACCGAGAAGACGAAGCCCGGCTACTACTGCCCGACTGCCGAGACGATCAAGAAGCTCGTCCACGATGGCGAAGGGCACATCTCCTACATCGGCGACACGCAGTTCTGGCAGCCCCACGAGGGCTACAACCACACGGACCAGTCCGGCTGGGGTCTCAACTTCCGGGTGAACGAGGACCCGGAAGTGTCGGGTGTGCTCGCGCGGCGGTCGCGCGAGGAGGTCGAGAAGCACCGGGCGAGGGGGCCCTACAGCAACTTCACCGCCTGCCTGACGGCCGACGCCATCGAGGGGTACTTCGCGAACACCTCCGGCCTGGACTACCGCCCCGAGCACCTGCGCGTCGCCGACCTGCCGCTGACCTTCGGCAAGGGGAACCTGAAGCCCGCGATCCCGAACACGATCTGGGACTTCCTGCACACCGTTTGGTGGCCGCTCACGCAGGAAGCCAAGGTGGCGACCTACGGCAACGCCAACGGCTACGAGCAGGCCTTCACGCTGCCCTACTGCGACATCCCGATGATCGAGTGGGACTGGGACGCCGAGCATCCGGCGCGGTTCGAGCAGTTCTGCCGCATGATGGCCTATCAGAGGATCTGGCGCTTCTGGCGGGCCTGCGGCAAGGGCGAGCAGGACCGCGAGAGCGTCCTTCGCCACTTCGATCGCGGCCTCGCCTACGCGATCTACCCGGCCGTCTACCCCCTCGTGACGACCTCCGGTGACATCGAGACCTACCGCGCGCTCTTCCGCCAGTACGTGCCCGCCATCGAGGCGCTCTCCCGCGCAGGCTGGGAGCCAATCCCCTACGCGCGCACCGATAGCCCGAACGTGGTCATTGAGCGCTTCGGCGACATGGGGATGTGGGATCTCCACTTCACGCTGCGCAACTACTCGAATGAGCCCACCGAGGTCACCGTTGCGCTTGACGCTGACCGGCTCCACCTGCTCACCGACAACCGGGAGCCCATATGGGCCTACGACCTGCTCCAGGGCCCACACTCGGCCCAGATCATCTCGCCCGGTGGGTGGCGCATGGGTGTGCCGGCCAATGGCGCGCGCGCGTTCTGGGTCGGCCGCGCGGAGACGCTGAGGTCCCACGCGTCCGCGACGACCATCGAGGACCTCTGGCGCATCTGGCGCGCGTACTCCACCGAGGCGGCCGACAACGGCACCGAGCGCTTCGACCTTTGCATGAAGCGGATCGGCTCCGGCCAGTCGTCTCTCGCGAAGGAGGTCGAGGCAGCGCACACGGCGCTCGGGATGCTCGATGACTTCGTGGGCACGATCGAGACCGACGCGCCGGTGGACCTCGCCAAGCTCGTGTTCCGCACCAAGGCTGATCTGTCGGGAGTGGGCGTCGCCTTCAGCGGCCTCTACTGTGACGCACCGCGCGTCGTGGAGGGCGTGCGAGGCGACAGCGCGAGCGCGGAGCTACGCCTGACGAACGCGGGGAAGCAGCCGATCACCGACCTCTCCGTCCGCCTGCTCTCTCCATGGTCCGAAGCGGAGGCCGGCAGCGAGTGTGCGTGCGATGCTGCCCGTCTCGAGCCCGGCGCAACAGGAGTGGTCCGGGCGAAGCTCCTCGCCTTCGCCGGGGCGGAGCGCACCCTTCTCCCCTATCTCGTGCAGATCGACGGGCAGGTGCAGGGGGTGCCGATCACAATCTGCGTACCGATCGACGTTGTCGCGCGGCCCGCCATCGAGGCAAATGCAGGTCCCAACCGCCTCTATCGCGACGGCGACGCCAGCGTCTCCCTGCGGCTGACGAACCGACTGAACCGGCCGCTGTCCGGCTCCCTCGAACTGGGCAAGATAGCTGGTCTGACCCTCGACCCGAACGCGCCGACCTTCAGCCTCGCCGCGCAGGGCGAGGCCCTTCTGCCCATCCGCGTGCACACCGAGCCGAGCGTCGCGCTCGGCCAGCTTCTACTGCCCTTCCGCACCTCCGGCGACGATCCGGCCGCGCGCACCGAGGGGTCGCTCTCATTGGTCGTGACGACCCCCGTCCCGCAGGCGATCGTCCGCCGCACGTCCACGCCCATCTCCATCGACGGGCGCCTCGACGAGGCCGTATGGCTGGGCGAGCCGACCATCCCACGCCTCGGTCTCATCGCCAACGGCAAGGACCCGTCCGAGGCGACCCGCGTATGGATCACCTGCGATGACAAGGGCCTCTACCTCGCGCTTCGGTGTGCGGAGTCGAACATGCCTGGCGTGAAGGCCGAACTCACCCAGCGCGGTGCACCGCTCTATCAGGACGACGATGTGGAGGTCTTCCTCCTACCCCCAGGCGAGACGGCGCCGTTGCAGCTCGCGATAAACGCTCTCGGCACGCAGAGCGACAGCTTCGGCAACAACGCCCCCTGGCAGGCCGCCGCGCAACGGGGAACTGACGAGTGGACTGTGGAGGTGTTCGTGCCCTACGAGGTCCTCGGCGTCAAGGGCGTGCCCTCGAAGGGGTCCGTCCTGCCCGCGCAGATCGGCCGCCAGCAGAAGTCGAAGTCCGAGACCACCGCCTGGTCCCAGTGCAGCGCCTACCGCGACACCGCCCGCTTCGGGGATCTCATGTTCCAGTGAGGCACTCCGCTACCTGACGAGCACCACCGCCGCTGGGTCTGCCTTCACGCGCACCGCTAGCGTCACCCCATCCCGTTCCGCGACCACCGCCCTCGCATCGGCCGAACCGCCGATCTCCCCACGCAAACCCGCCTGCTTCGCATCGATGCGCACCTCGCACACTCCGGCCGCAAGCTGCGGCTGCGTATCCACCACGCAGACCAGCATCCCCTCCGGCGTCCGCCGCAGGATGACGCGGTGACGCATGGCGTCCGAGACACGCTGCAGTGTCGGCGGTCCGACCAACGCCTGCGCCAGCTTGGGAAGCCACTCGCTCCTCTCCAGTCCCGCCTCGCCGGTCGCCAACCAAACTGCCGTGCCTTTCCCGAACGTGTGTCGCGTCAGCAGCGGGCGCGCTTCACCCGTCTTCGGGTCGCGGAATGTCGCCAGCACGCGCGCCTGGATCGCCTCGGCGACCAGCGCCGGGCCTTCGACCGTCGTCGCCTCTAGGCCCACCTGTGCATCCAGTCCTTGCGCCTGCAGGCGATACGGCTCGCTGTGCCACAGAACCCGGCCCTCAGTACCGAGGACCTCGATCTCCTCGATGTCGGCGAGCTGCCGCTCCTTGCCTCCGCACGCTTCCGCGCGCACGTGGACGCGGATGCCCAACGTCTTGCGCGGCGGCTCGACGGGGCACTCGACGACCTGCTGCGTGTTGTCGGGGAAGGTCCGCACGAGGTCCCAGCCCGCCCCGTTCCAGGTGAGCACATCGAAGTCGCGCAGGATGTAGCCCCCGCGCCGGGCCGTGACGCGGACCTTCGCCACCAGCATCTCGACCGGCAGGTTCACCTGCGCCCAGTGCGGCATCGGCGAGTCCGCGGACGCCCAGCCCGCTTCGGTGCCATCCACCAGGTTCGCCCGCACCCAACCATGGCCGTACTCCGAGTCTACGTAGCACACCACCGGCCCCGCCTCGGGCGGGAACTCCGCCGGGCCAACGCAGCGCAGCCCGAGCACATCCGCCAGGCCGAAGTCGGGCCTCACCGTTCCGTCCGCCTCCACACGCGAGCCGTTCCCGAGCACGATGAGCGTGCCTCCGCCCTGCACGTAGGTGCGGAGTCGCTGCACGTGGTCGGGCCCCAGACATGCACGCTCAAGCACCATGAGGGCCCGGAAACGGCTCACGTCATCGGGCCAGCGGGCCATGTCGCCGAGTTCATACAGCACGCGCGCGCCGTATCCCAGGTCATTCAGTCGCCGCAGCAGGTCGGCAGCTGCATCCCAAGGAGCGCGCATGTCCGGGACAGGCCGGCCCCAGAGCTGTTGCAGGCTTGGCGGCCCGGGCAGCGAGGGCGATGGTGCGCCGAGGACGATACCGACGTTCGGCCACGGCTCACTGGCCGCAAGAAGATCGCGGCGCTCCCGCAACCACTGCCCCGCCGCGCGGACGGCCGCCAACTCATCGAGGAAGCGGCCGCCGTAGTCGGGCGTGATCGCGAGGTACACGTTCGCCCCCTGACACCATGCCACCGCGCATTCGGCCAACGCCTGCCGCGCGCGTCCCACGGCCATCGGCGGCGGCGGTGTGAACCAGGAGGCGCTGATCAGGTCGCCCGTCTCGATCGGCCTCGCCAACGCGCCGGCGGCGAGCGCCTGCTCGTCCATCGCGGGCAGGCTGTGACCCTCCGTGCTCAGGAACTGAAGCCGCGATTGCAGCTCCGTCGCCCCCAGCGGGCTGTACAGCGGCGCCAGCGCCGAGCCGTTGATGGTGAAGCAGACGCCCGGCTGCTGCTCCGCCGCGACGCCGCGCAGCTCCGTCAGGTACTGCGCGAGCGTGGTCCGCACGAACTCCCAGCCCTGTTCAGGGGTCGCCTTGTCAGGTGCGATGCCATACCGCTCGGTGAACGCCTCGGTCGTGAACCGGTCGGTCGTGGGCCACGGCTGTGAGTAGCAGTCGAGCCACACGCCTGAGATCGGGCCGTACTCGCGGATGATCTCGCGCAGTTGGTCTCGGGCCTTCGCGCGGAAGGGCGAGTGGAGGCTCAGCAGCCGCATCGGCCACGCGCCGGGGAACAGGATCGGCGCGCCCTTCGCATCCAGCGTGACGTACTCTGCGAAGTCCGGGTTGTTGTCGTAGCACCCGTTCCAGTAGACCACCAGCGGCAGCTTCGCCGCGTGGCACGCGTCAGCGACCGGCCGGAGCAGGTCCCGTCGCGTGTGGTACGTGGTGGTCTTCGTGTCATGGCAGACCAGCCCGTCGTGCCACTTGTCATAGTAGATCAGGTACGAGACACCCGAGTCCGCCAAGGCCTTGACCCACTCAGCGCCTCCGAGGTCGGCACCGACCCCTTCCGCCCAGTCCTCGAGCGCGCCAGGCTTCTCCGGGTCCTTCAGGAACCCCGTCATCACCGCCAGCCGCGGCGGGTGCAACCACTCGGGCGTTGCCGTTTGGGCCGAGGCAACGCTTGCCGAGGCAACGAGCACGATGAAAGCCGAGCACAGTCGGTTCATACGCATCACTCCCACGGCGCCTTCGTTGCCGGCGTTTCGAGCAGGAACTCGAGGCCCTCCCGCAGTTTGCCCTCGCGGGTGAAGAAGGGATGGAAGCCCTGCCCGTCGAGGCCGTTGGCGTCGTAGCGGTCGCGGCGGGTCGAGATCGCCTTCCCCTCGCGGAGGGCCCAGCCCATCCATCCGTGGCCCATCTCCGAGAGCATCTGCGAGTAGAACCGCGCGACCTCTGCGCGGCGCAGATCATCGAGGCAGCCCGGGATGCACTCGTTCACCAGCATCGGCTTCTTCAGCCGCGTGCGAATGTCGTCGTAGCTGGTGATGGCCTCCCGCAGGGCCTCGGGCGTGTGGCCGTATGGGTGCGCGCAGAGCACGTCGCAGAAGGGCGCGAAGGTCTCGATGTTCGCCCCGTACATCGTGCCGATCGTGATCGGCTGCTGCGCGCCTGCCGCACGGACCGCCTCCGCCACCTGCCGGAAGCACTCGAACTCACGCTTCGCCCAGTCGTCGTTGAGGTTCGCCGCCTGGGGCTCGTTGCACAGGTCCCAGATCAGCACTCGCGGATCGGCCGCCAGCGGTGTGACCAGCGCCTTCACGTACTCCAGCTTCGGGCCCCAGTCGCGGTAGAGGTCCTCCATGTACTGCCCGCCGTAGTCGTAGCGCACGTCATGCCAGCGGTTGAACAGGCAGGGCATCGTCTTCATGCGATGCTCGTCGATGGCCGCGACCGCGTCCAGGAAGCTCGCCGTGACCCCCTCCGGGTCGGCCATCCACGCCGTGAATTCGATCCACACGCGCAGGCAGTTCGCGTGGACCGTCCGTGCCAGCGCGACCTCCTCGCGGAACCGCGCGCCGTCGTACCGCCACCAGGCCTCCTCGATCCGTGCCCCCCACGAGGGCACCACACT
>Ga0194110_10000609_pt1 | contig 46267 bp, 42 predicted proteins | sample TA2Kig1200mmetaG_FD_146192 | JGI IMG/M metagenome (GOLD analysis project Ga0194110, IMG submission 146192) | Freshwater microbial communities from Lake Tanganyika, Tanzania - TA2015032 Kigoma Deep Cast 1200m | ecosystem: Environmental > Aquatic > Freshwater > Lake | place: Tanzania: Lake...
GTTCCTTGAACTGCGAGATCGGCCCATCCTGGTGCACACACTCCAACGGTTCGAGCATTGCCCTGATGTGGACGAGATCGCGATCGCGGTCCCCGAGCAGTCCATCGCCGAGATGGAAACCCTTGTCTCCCGATATCGGATTCACAAAGTCAGCAAGATTACCGTGGGGGGCGAGAGGCGTCAGGATTCGGTCTATAACGTGTTGAAGCGACTGCCACTTCGACAGTCAGACATCGTCCTTGTGCACGATGGCGTGAGGCCGTTCGTCGATTCGAAGAGGGTTTCCCAACTCGTCAGGGCCTGCAAGGTGTACAACGCGGCAGTGCTCGCTGTTCAACCGAAGGATACCATCCGGCGGTCGGCTGGTGGGGAGTTCTTCGACCAGACTCTGGACCGCAACGCGCTCTGGCTCATTCAGACACCACAAGCCTTCAAGGCTTCTCTTCTGCTGAAGGCTTTCGAAAGAGCACGAAGAGACAGATTCTACTCCACTGACGAAACCGCACTGGTCGAGCGCCTTGGGGTCAAGGCGCGAATCGTCGAAGGGTCGTATGACAATATCAAAATCACCACACCCGAGGATCTGGAGCTGGGCAAGCTGATTCTGGAACGGTGGAGAACCAGGGGGCTGCTCTGATTGTTCCGGGGTGAAGGTAACTGCGTATTGCTTCTCAATGGTGGAAGATGTATCTTGACTTACAAATTCGGATCGACCATCACCAGAGGGCTGTACTGAATGCTTAACCTCGCGATTGTTGTGCTTCTCAGCTACATCATCGGGTCGATTCCGACCAGCATTATGCTCTCGAAGTGGGTCCACGGATTTGACATCCGGACTAAGGGGAGCGGCAATGCAGGCGGGACGAACGTGTTCCGCGTTCTGGGATGGAAATCCGGCCTTTTGGTGACGATCGTTGATGTCGGCAAAGCCGTGGTCGCCACTGTTCTGTTCGCACGGCTGTTCTGGGATCCTACACTTCCCTTTTACAACAGGACGCCGTTCGACGATTTCACCATCATTCAAATGATCTGTGGCGGGGCTGCGATCGTCGGTCACATCTGGACCATGTTTGCCGGTTTCAAAGGCGGGAAGGGCATTGCGACGGGCGCAGGTGTACTGATCGGTATTGCACCGACGGAATTCGCGATCTCGGTCGGCGTGTTTCTGATCGTCTTCTGGGCGTACAAGACCGTATCTCTGAGTTCGATCTCCGCCGCCGTTGCGTTCCCTCTCTCACTCTTCGTGCGTCACAATATCATCGGCGACGAAATTCACAGTTACAAGACACTTATTGTGTTCAGCCTTTCTGTCGTTGTGCTGTTGGTGTACTCTCACCGCCAGAATATCAAGCGCTTGATCGAGGGGACCGAGAAGAAGATCACCGCACTTTCTCGGGAAAAGCTGCACGGCTCCGGCAAGCTCTCCCAGTGAATAGGTTTCGGCTCGCCCCGCTGGACCGTTCCGTAGCGAACAACGAATGGTCCAGGAGGCACCATCTACCCTGAGAGATATTCGCGTGGTTCCATGAAGGTTACCGTTCTTGGCGCAGGAAGTTGGGGAACGACCCTCGCATTGGTTCTGCTCGGCAATGGTCACGACGTGAGCCTGTGGACGTACAAGCCGGAACAAGCGGAGCTGATGCGGGAGCGCCATGAAAATCCCGAATTTCTTCCGGGTATTCCTCTTCCGCCATCTCTAAGAATCGTCGCCGACATCGAGGCGGCATGCGAAGGTCGGGCGATGATCGTCGCAGCTGTCCCGTCTCAGTATCTTCGCCCTGTCATCACGAGAATCGCTCACCTCGATCTCGAGAAGACCATTGTCTGCAATGTCGCCAAGGGTATCGAGAACACGACGCTTATGACGATGTCCGAGGTGCTGCTGGATGTACTCGAGCGCGAGAGGAAGGAAAACCTTGCGATCCTCTCGGGACCGAGTCACTCGGAGGAGGTCTCACGACAGATCCCGACCGCAATTGTAGCAGCGTCGTTCAAGGAGAAGACCGCAAAGACCGTCCAGGAGGCGTTCATGACACGATATTTCAGAGTGTACGTGAACGAGGATATCCGAGGAGTCGAGTTGGGTGGCGCACTGAAGAATGTCATCGCTATCGCTGCCGGGATCAGTGATGGGGCCGGATTTGGCGACAACACCAAGGCCGCCATCATGACGCGGGGCATCTATGAGATAACCCGCCTGGGAGTGAAGCTTGGTGCACAACCCCGAACGTTTGCAGGACTGTCGGGGGTCGGAGATCTCATCGTGACGTGCATGAGCCGTCACAGCCGCAATCGATACGTCGGTGAGCAGGTTGGCAAGGGCAGGAAACTACAGGATGTTTTGAAGGAGATGGTCATGGTCGCGGAAGGAGTTGCCACCGCGAAGTCCGTGCGAGAAATTGAAAAGAAGCATGATATTGAGCTACCGATCATGACGGAAGTCTATCAGGTGCTGTTTGAAGCAAAGGATCCGTACATAGCAACCCAAGACCTCATGACAAGGGATGCCAAGGGGGAATAGAGTCGCCGAGTTTTCTCATTCGCTCGAACAAGATGAAGGGCAGCCAAATCGGTGCTGCCCTTTTTTGTCTCGTCACGGATTCAAGGAAGTCGACTTCTTCAAGGCTCCCTTGCCTTGATTCTGGTGGGCCTTTTCAGTAATTTCTACCTGCGACTTGTGCCGGAAAATCGATAATTTGGCGCCAGCATATGCTCAACCTTCTTGCGGTTTTTCTTGTCGGATATCTGATCGGGTCGATCCCGGCAGGCTATCTGGTTGTGAAGAAGAAACATCATGTTGATGTACTTAGGGAAGGGAGTGGAAAGGGCGGCGGTTTCAACGCCTATTCGGTGACGGGCTCGAAAGCCACCGGCGTGCTCGTGGGGATTCTGGATGCGCTCAAGGGCTTCGTGGCGGTGTATGGAGTCGGCCAGGCGTTCTCGGGTGAGTTCTCCAGCCAGGCAGTTGCCCTTTTCGGGGCCATTGCCGGACACAACTATCCGATTTGGCTGCGGTTCAAGGGTGGGCGAGGCCTCTCTACGACTGCCGGAGGGCTGTTACTGCTGGGATTCAGTTATGCAATTGTCTGGTGCACGGTGTGGTTGGTTGGGAGATTGCTCCGCAGAGATATCCTCACATCGAACCTTATCTCCATTTTCCTCACGCCGGCCATTCTCTGGATCATCCCCTGGAGCTGGGTGGATACATTCATCGCAGTTCAAACGGAATCGGGGATGTTCCTTTTCTTTGTATGCATTTTGAGCATCTTGCTCTTGCTTGCTCACTACGATGTCGTGAGTGCGGTTTGGAAGCAGTCAAAGACCGGATAGTGTGCGGTTGGACCCACAAATTCTTCCTCTGGGATGGACATGAAAAGGCACCCGGTAGCATTTCTGTTGATTGTGCTGATTCCGCTGGCTCTGGGCTTTGGAGTCGGTTACAGCATACGCCCCTCAGCGGCTGCGACCGCGGGAGAAAGCCAGCATGTCTCGTTTGAAAGTGCTCTCCCGTCGTCTGTGAATGTGCCGGATAGGCCTTCGCAGGATCAGATCACCGAGTCGCGGCAGAATGCGATCACGCGGGCCGTGGCGAAAGTGAGTCCCGCCACGGTGGGCATCAATGTGACAGAAATCCGGGAGCAGCCGGGCCTTATCCAGGTTGACCCGATGTTCCGGCGCTTTTTTGGGGACGATTTCTGGCGCCAGTTCGTCGGGCCTCAGCGCTACCAGGTAAGGAACCTTGGATCCGGGGTTGTCATCTCGTCCGACGGTTACATCGTCACGAACTACCACGTTGCAGGGAACGCCTCTGAAATCACAGTGACGTTCGTCGGCGGCGACCGGATGAAAGCTGAGTTGGTCGGATCCGATGCGCTTACCGATATCGCCTTGCTGAAGGTCGATGGCAAGGATCTTCCATACGCGATCCTCGGTCGATCGGATGATGTCATCATTGGTGAGTGGGCGATTGCGCTCGGGAACCCGTTCGGTCTCTTTGAGATCAATGATAAGCCGACGGTCACCGTGGGCGTCATTAGCTCGGTTGGAATGAACCTCGGTCGTCAGGGCAACTCGGTTTACCGCGATATGATCGAGACTGACGCCGCTATCAATCAGGGCAACAGCGGAGGACCGCTGGTCAACAGCAGGGGGGAAGTCGTCGGCATCAACACGATAATCTTTACGGGGGGAGTGAGCCAGGCCTTCGTTGGATATGGCTTCGCGATTCCTGTCAACAAGGTGAAAAAGGTCGTCGCTGAGCTCCGGAAACGTGGCAAGGTGGTGCGGGATATCTGGACCGGCTTTGAATCGCAGCAGGTGGACGCGCGCATCGCGCGCTACTTTGGACTGTCCGAGGTGCGAGGAGTGATTGTGAGCGATATCTATTCGAAGAGTCCTGCCGAACGAGCCGGCATGAAAGTGGGGGACATCATTCTGGAAATAGACGGGGACAAGGTCAATTCGGAAGAGGAGCTGTTTGCCATTCTGAGCGATGCGAATCCCGGCGATGTGTTGAAGCTGAAGGTCTACCGCGAACGCAAATTGCTTGATATCGAGCTTAAGCTCGAACAGAGATCGCCTTAGAATGCACAGATCCGTTATGATTGCTCGATACACACGCCCCGAGATGGGCAGCATATGGGAAGACGAGAACAAATTCCGCATCTGGCTTGAGATAGAGCTCCTCGCGTGCGAGGCCCAGGCACAGCTTGGCGTCATCCCGCGCGAGGCTGTCGACGTCATCCGGTCCAAGGCGAAGTTCGATGTCAATCGTATCCTGGAAATTGAGAGCGAGGTTAAGCATGACGTGATCGCGTTTCTGACGAACGTCGGGGAGCATGTCGGGCCGGAATCGCGGTTCATCCATCTCGGCATGACTTCTTCCGATGTGCTCGACACCGCCCTGGCAATCCAGATGAAACAATCTGCCGAGCTGCTCCTGAAGGACCACGAGGCGTTGCTGGTCGTCCTTGCCAAACGGGCCAAGGAATTCAAGCATACGCCGATGATCGGCCGCACCCACGGGATTCACGCTGAACCGGTCACGCTCGGGCTGAAATTTGCTCTCTGGCACGCCGAGACCGGCCGCAATATCAAGCGCCTCGCGAATGCCCTGGAAACCGTTGCTGTAGGCCAGATTTCCGGTGCCGTCGGGACCTACGCTCATCTGGACCCCTCAGTCGAGCGTTTCGTCTGCCAAAAGCTCGGACTGAAGCCTGCGCCGATTTCCACGCAGGTCCTTCAGCGGGACCGCCATGCAGAGTTTATGAACACGCTCGCCGTGTGCGCCTGTTCTCTTGAGAAGTTCTCCACGGAGATCCGTCATCTGCAGAAAACCGAAGTTCTTGAGGTCGAAGAGTATTTCTCGAAAGGTCAGAAGGGCTCGTCGGCGATGCCGCACAAACGCAATCCCATAACGTGTGAGCGCGTCGCCGGACTCTCGCGCGTACTCCGGGGAAACGCCCTTGCGGCAATGGAAAACGTTGCGCTGTGGCATGAACGGGACATCACCCACTCATCGGTCGAAAGGGTGATCATACCCGACAGCTGCATCCTTATGGACTACATGCTTGGCGAGTTCACCAAGATCGTTGAACAGCTGCTTGTCTATCCTGACCACATGCTCGAGAACATCAACCGAACGGGCGGCCTGATCTTTTCTCAGGATGTGCTTCTGGCTCTGACAAAGAAAGGAATGAAGCGCGAGGATGCCTATCGGGTCGTGCAGGAAGAAGCGATGAAGGTCTGGCAGGAGAGGACGGATTTCAAGGTGTTGTTGGCGAAACGAGAGGATGTCACCCGGCTCCTGTCCAAGGCTGATCTCGACGAACTCTTTGACCCGAAACGAAGCTTGAAACACATTGATTACATTTTTCATCAAGTCGGACTGGACTGAACTAAACGCGAGGTGCCCCATGGCAAAGAAGTTCCAGAACTACATCAACGGCAAATGGGTTGATGCGAAATCAGGAAGAACATTTGAAAACCGAAACCCGGCGAACTGGGATGAGCTTGTCGGGACTTTTCCGCTCTCCAGCAAGGAGGATGTGGAGGAGGCCGTCAAAGCCGCGAGGAAGGCTTTTGATACGTGGCGCCTCGTGCCTGCACCCAGGAGGGGTGATATCATGCGAAAGGTGGGGGACCTTCTGACCTCGCGAAAGGAGGAGGTCGCGCAGCAGATGACGCGCGAGATGGGCAAGGTTCTCCTGGAGACGCGAGGTGATGTCCAGGAGGGCATCGACACCGCGTATTACGCATCTTCGGAGGGGCGAAGACTATTCGGCCACACCGTCCCTTCTGAACTGCCGAGCAAGTTCAACTTGGCCATTCGTGTACCGATCGGCGTAGCTGCAATCATCACTCCGTGGAATTTCCCCATGGCCATTCCGACGTGGAAGATATTTCCGGCGCTGCTCTGCGGGAATACCGTGGTGTTCAAGCCTGCTTCCGATACGCCGGCGACGGCAACAACGCTTGTGGAGATTCTGCTCGAGGCGGGGATCCCGCCCGGGGTCATCAATATTGTCCATGGTGGAGGCACCGAGGTTGGTATTGCCTTGGTTGAACATCCCGAGGTCGACCTGGTCAGCTTCACCGGCTCGACCAGTGTTGGAAAGAAAATCTCCGAAATCGCCAGCCGATCCCTGAAGCGTGTCTCCCTCGAGCTTGGGGGAAAGAATGCTCAAATCGTTATGGACGACGCTGACTTTGATTTGGCGCTCGAGGGTGTGCTGTGGGGAGCGTTCGGCACGACGGGACAACGCTGCACGGCGACCAGCAGGCTCATTATCCACGAAAGCGTGTATGACAAGTTCACGTCGATGGTCGTCAGCGCCACGAAGAAGCTCCGGCTAGGCGACGGACTCAAGAGTGGCTCGGATGTCGGTCCATGCGTAAACGAGAAACAGCGGCAAATCGTGGATGAATATGTGAAGATTGGGCAGGCTGAAGGGGCAAAGCTGCTTGCGGGCGGCAAAGACGCCACTGGCGACGGGTTATCGAAAGGATGGTTCTACGAGCCCACCGTGCTTGGCGATGTAACTCGCACGATGCGTGTTGCACGTGAGGAGATCTTCGGTCCGGTATTGTCCGTCATCAAAGCAAAGTCCTTCGAGGAGGCGATTGACATCTGCAATGACACGACGTACGGCCTCTCGTCGTCGATCTACACGCAGGACATCAACAACGCGTATCGCGCAATTCGCGATATCGAGGCAGGAATCACGTACATCAATAGTCCAACCATCGGCGCCGAAGCGCATATGCCCTTCGGTGGAGTGAAGGAAACGGGCAACGGCCATCGCGAGGGGGGCTGGACGGTCTACGATTTCTTCACGGAATGGAAGACGGTGTATGTAGATTACAGCGGCACGCTCCAGCGCGCGCAGATCGATAGCGTTGACAGGTAAGATATGGCCGGGCGTCACTACATTATCTCCTTCTATGAACACCAGGAGTTCTTCTGATGTGGAGGGAAAAATCCGCACGGTTAAAGGACATCTCTCACATCACAGGAAAACTCTCTGGTGACATATGCGTGACATAGCTGGAACAAGTGTAGGACGAATAGTCCCTGCTGCCGCGAAAGACGGTTCGACCAAGAATGAAATGGCCCGAGCGGTCAACAAGCCCACGACAAGGAATCCGGTCAGGATTCTCCCCACGGAAGTCCACGCATCGCTCTCGAAACACATGCTGGTGGACGGATTTGACCTCGTTGTCGATCTGAGAAGAAGTCAGGGCGCCTATCTCTTCGATTCGCGGTACAACAAACGCTATCTGGATTTCTTTACGTTTTATGCTTCAGGGTCGGTTGGACTGAACCACCCGAAGATGACTTCGCCAGCCTTTCTCGAAAAGCTCGGCTCGGTGGCGGTCAATAAGCCGTCTAGCTCGGATGCGTACACCGTTGAAATGGCGGAGTTCGTGGAGACCTTTGCGCGCATCGCGAGGCCGGACTATCTGCCGTACATGTTTTTCATCGACGGGGGCGCGCTGGCGGTGGAGAATGCCCTGAAGACGGCGTTCGACTGGAAGGTCCGAAAGAACTTCATCAAGGGATACACGGAGGAACGCGGACGTCAGGTAATCCATTTCCGCCATGCATTTCACGGGAGGAGCGGCTACACCCTGTCGCTGACGAACACGGATCCGGCAAAAACGAACTACTACCCGAAATTCCGGTGGCCCCGTATCCACAATCCGGCGATCCGATTCCCCTTGAACAATGAGAATCTTGCCCTCGTGCGGAAGGAAGAAGCCGTCGCTCTTCAACAGGTCAAGCAAGCGATCATAAACAATCCCGACGACATTGCGGCTCTGATTATCGAGCCTATCCAGTGCGAGGGGGGCGATAACCACTTCCGAAAGGAGTTCTTCGTCGAGCTGCGGAGCGTCTGCGACGAGAGCGACATCCTTCTCGTCTTCGATGAAGTCCAGACGGGTATCGGGATAACAGGAAAGATATGGGCGCACGAGCATTTCGTGAAACCGGACCTGATGGCGTTCGGCAAGAAGACCCAGGTTTGCGGCTTCATGTGCAGCAATCGAATCGATGATGTGCTGGAGAATGTGTTCCACAAGCCGAGCAGGATCAATTCGACATTCGGCGGGAATCTGGTGGATATGGTCAGGTTTCAGAGGATTCTCGAAATCATCGAGGAGGAGAAGCTTTCCGAGAACGCCCGCAAGGTCGGAGCCTACCTGCTGCATAATCTCGAACTGATCCAACAGGAATTTCCGGGTCTGGTTCTCAATGCACGCGGTCGGGGATTGCTCTGCTCCGTCGATCTGGATTCGGCACAGAGCAGGGACCAGTTGCGGACCAAAGCGTACGATGAGGGCCTGATTCTGATCGGGTGCGGTGACCGTTCGATTCGTTTCCGCCCTCCGCTGAATCTGACCACGGGTGAAGTCGATGAAGGAATCCGGATTATCCGGGCCGCCTTGATGGACATCAGCCGGGGGGACTAGCAACGGTCGCTCTGCATCAGGCCGGGTGCTGCCGTACGTGGGCTTCGTCGGGGCGAGCAAGGATGACCGTACGATCGCGGTGTGCGGGCGATATAGCGCCGGGGAAACTTGGTTGAAAATTAGTGATTTCGCATTCCGGTAACGCATCAGGAGCTAACGTGGAATCGGTGCCGAAAGATCCAAACGGGGGTCTCGAGCTCAATATGGACCTCGTGAAGGAGCTGCTCGTCGGGTTCGTGCGAGACGAGACGCAAAGCGCAGGTTTTCAGAAGGGCGTAGTAGGTGTCTCCGGGGGCGTTGATTCTGCAGTAAGTGCTTGCCTCGCCTCGGAAGCGCTCGGAAAAGAAAATACGCTCGGCGTTATCCTACCCTACAAAACCAGCAGCCCCCAAAGCGTTAAAGATGCCCAGGTGGTGATCGACCGACTCGGCATACGGTCCGAGCTTGTGGACATCTCCCCGATGGTCGACGCCTATTGTGACCGGTGGAAGGTGACGGATCGCGTGCGGCGCGGGAACGTGATGGCGCGCGTGAGAATGATTGTGTTGTACGACATCTCAGCGCGCGAGCAGGCGCTCGTCATCGGTACGAGCAACAAGACGGAACTGTTGGTCGGGTACGGGACGCTCTACGGCGACACGGCTTCCGCGATCAATCCGCTGGGTGACCTTTACAAAACGCAGGTATGGCAGCTGGCGCGGGCACTCGGTGTGCCGCAGTCCATCGTCGAGAAGACACCTACCGCAGATCTCTGGGAAGGGCAGTCAGATGAAGGCGAGTTGGGCCTTGTGTACGCCCGCCTTGATTCGCTGCTTTACCATTTGGTTGACGAGCGCCGGACCGATCAAGAGCTCGTCTCGCTCGGATTCGAGCAGGAGCTTATTGACAAAGTGAAGGGGCTCATCCGCAAGAGCCAATTCAAGCGCCGGTTGCCGCTCATTGCGAAGGTTTCCAACCGAACAATTGATGTCGATTTCCGCTATCTGCGTGATTGGGGGACCTAGCATGACCTTCTGAAGGTTATCAAGGCCAGATCTAATGAGATTTGCGGACGAGGAATACTACCACGTATACAATCGTGGTGCGCACAAGGCCCCGATATTCTTCTCTCCAGCAAATTACACCTACCTTGTGAGTCTGTTCCGAAAGCACGCCCCTCGTCTCGGAGTCAGGGTAGTGGCTTACTGCTTCCTGCCGAACCATTATCACCTCGTGTTGAGGCAAGAACGTCAGGGCTCAATCTCGAAGTTCTTGCAGACCGTATTCAACGCTTTTGTTCAGGCCGCGAATCTCCAGCGGAAGCATTCGGGAACTCTTTTCGAGGCGAGGTCAAAAGCAAAACGTGTTCATTCGGACGAATACGCATTGCAGCTGATACGCTACATCCACATGAATCCCGTCAATGCCCATCTGGTTGAAAGACCCGAGGCTTGGGAGTTCTCGGATTTCTCCGTCTGGTGTGGGCTACGAGAACCTGCGATCACGGATTTGACCCTGAGAAACACCTTTTTCAAAGATGGAGAGGATTATCGGCAATTCGCCCTGGCACACGGGGTTGAAGAGCCTTCCGAAGGTCTGAGCAGAGAGAACCTTCGGAAGGATCAAGCTGATCCTTCGAGACCTTCCGAAAGTCGTTTGTATCTCGTTGCCACCCCCATCGGCAACCTGGAGGATATCACCTACCGCGCTGTGCGGGTTCTCTCTTCCGTCGACCTCATCGCAGCCGAGGACACACGCAAAACGAAGATTCTTCTCGATCACTACGGTATCACCAAGCCGATGGTGAGCTACCACAGCTACAATGAGCGGCGGCGCGCGCCTGAGCTGCTCCAGAAACTCCTGACAGGGCAGTCCATCGCGGTGGTTTCTGACGCGGGCACACCGGGAATCTCGGATCCCGCCTTCTACCTGGTACGTGAAGCGCTTTCTCACTCGATCCCGATTGTCCCTATCCCGGGCGCGGCGGCGTTCATCTCGGCTTTGGTCGTCAGCGGGCTGCCGACGGATCGCTTCGTTTTCGAGGGATTCCTCCCCCAAAAGAAGGGGAGGAAGACGAAGCTCGAAACCCTTCGTTCCGAGACGAGGACGATCATCCTCTACGAATCCCCCCATAGAGTTCTCAAGACACTGGCTGAGATCCAGAGCTACTGGGGCGACCGGCATGTCGTGGTAGCCCGGGAGCTGACCAAGAAATTCGAGGAGATCGTGAGGGGACCCGTCACGTCCGTTCTCAATGAGCTCTCCAGAAAGCCCCCCAGGGGCGAGTATGTGCTGATCATCGCGGGCCAGAAAAGCCCCTAGCAGGTAGGAGGTCCGACGACTTCTCTTTGTTGAATCTTCCGAAGGTCAGGGAGCTACGGACAGAACCTTCGGAAGGTTTTCCGTGCAGAGGTTGGACTTCTACCTGGCCTGACCCCTCTTGACAGCAATCCGTTTTTCCCTTATATTATTAGCACTCAATCCAACAGAGTGCTAAGAAGCCAAGTCCTACCATAAGTTCTTTAACCATAAAACCTTACAAAGGAGGTTACTTCTATGACTCTCAAGCCATTGGCTGATCGCGTTGTCGTGAAGCCATCGCAGGCCGAAGAGAAAACCAAAGGGGGAATCATCGTACCCGACACGGCCAAAGAAAAGCCGGTATGGGGGGAGGTCGTCGCTGCCGGACCGGGAAGGGTGTCCGACGACGGAAAGCTCATTCCGATGGAAGTAAAAGTTGGCGACCGCGTGCTCTACGGCAAGTACTCCGGAACCGAGGTCACGATCGACGGTGAGGAACTCCTCATCATGCGCGAGAGCGACATCTTCGCCATCATGCCGAAAAAGTAACATTTGACGAAAGGAGATAAAAAGCAATGGGTGCAAAGTTGATCAGCTATGAATCGGATGCCCGATCTGCTCTCAAGCGTGGTGTTGACCAACTTGCAGATGCAGTGAAGGTAACGCTGGGTCCGAAAGGACGTAACGTCGTCATCGACAAGAAATTCGGCGCGCCGACGGTGACAAAAGATGGTGTGACCGTGGCAAAAGAAATTGAGTTGACCGATCCCGTCGAGAACATGGGCGCTCAGATGGTGCGAGAGGTTGCGTCCAAGACCTCCGACGTCGCAGGTGACGGCACGACGACCGCAACGGTCCTTGCACAGGCGATCGTGCGCGAGGGCCTGAAGAACGTCACGGCCGGTGCGAACCCGATGGATCTCAAGCGCGGGGTCGATGTCGCCGTTGTGAAGGTCGTTGAGGGTTTGAAGGAGATGAGCAAGACTGTCGGTGACGACAAGGAGAAGATCGCGCAGGTCGGGGCAATCTCTGCCAATAATGACCGGGCGATCGGTGAGTTGATTGCCAACGCGATGGAAAAGGTGGGCAAGGACGGCGTGATTACCGTTGAGGAGGCCAAAGGGACGGAGACGACGCTGGATGTCGTCGAAGGCATGCAGTTTGATCGCGGCTATCTCTCGCCCTATTTCGTGACCGACGCCGAGAGCATGGAAGCTGTACTTGAGGATCCGTACATCCTTATCCACGATAAGAAGATCAGTGCGATGAAGGATCTTCTCCCGCTGCTGGAGAAGATTGCACAGTCCGGTCGTTCCATCCTCGTCATCGCTGAAGAGGTAGAAGGCGAAGCTCTGGCTACGCTGGTGGTGAACAAGCTTCGCGGGACCCTCAAGGTTTGCTCCGTCAAGGCCCCGGGCTTCGGCGATCGTCGCAAGGCTATGCTGGAGGACGTCGCAATTCTGACGGGCGGCACGGTCATCTCTGAAGAGAAAGGCTTCAAGCTGGAGAACGCTCAGTTGTCGTACCTCGGCACGGCCAAGCGCGTGACGATCGACAAGGACAACACCACGATCGTCGAGGGTGCCGGAAAGAAGGACGACATCAAGAAACGCATCAACGAGATCAAGCAGCAGATCGATAAGACGACATCGGACTACGATAAGGAGAAGCTCCAGGAGCGGCTGGCCAAGCTCTCCGGCGGCGTGGCCGTTCTCAAAATCGGCGCCTCGACGGAGGTGGAGATGAAGGAAAAGAAGGCCCGCGTGGAGGACGCGCTCCATGCAACACGCGCAGCTGTCGAGGAAGGTATCGTGCCGGGTGGCGGCGTTGCTTACCTGCGATGCATGAAGAAGCTGGATGAGACCAAGACCGAGAACGATGACCAGAAGATCGGCGTCGAGATCGTCCGACGGGCGCTTGAGGAGCCCATCCGCTGGATCGTGCAGAACGCCGGCCTTGAAGGCTCTGTGGTCGTCAACAAGGTGAAAGATGGAAAAGACGACTATGGCTTCAACGCGCAGACTGAGCAGTACGAGAACCTGGTCAAATCTGGAGTCATCGACCCGACGAAGGTGACGAGGATCGCTTTGGAGAACGCCGCAAGCGTCGCTGCATTGCTCATCACCACCGAGGCTACAGTCGTTGAGAAGCCGGAGAAGAAAGAAACACCACCGATGCCGCATCCAGGTATGGGTGGTGATATGTACTAATCGCTGCTATCTCTTCTTACTTACGGAGAGCGACTGCAATTCGAAACCCTCCTGTTCTCATTGACCAGGAGGGTTTTCAATTGGTGGGCACTGATGTGAGACTGACCAAAAAGTCATTCTGAGTCCCACTGCTTCCCAAGCGGGACGAAGAATCTGATTCAAAAAACCAGATTCTTCTGAGCCGGAGGCTCATGAGCCTATGGCTCAACTCCGCTTCCCTGCCTGCCAGCAGGCAGGGCTCCGTTCAGAATGACTTTTGGTCCTTTCTGGTCAGATAAGAATGTCTGACCTCCCCTGGTGTTGTTGCTTGTCCCTCCATATTTCTCTACATTGAGCCCGATATGCGAATCCCGCCCGAAAAGATTGAAGAAATTCGCTCCTCCAACGACATCATTGACGTCATTGCGCAGCACGTGCGGCTGAAGAAAAGGGGGAAGAATTTCGTCGGTCTGTGCCCCTTCCACCAGGAAAAGACCCCATCATTCACGGTGAGCCCTGAAAAACAGGTGTATCACTGCTTCGGCTGTGCCAAAGGTGGGAACGTCTTTACCTTTGTGATGGAATTTGAGAAGGTCTCCTTCACCGAAGCAGTACGATCGCTTGCCGAACGGGCGGGTATCACGATCTCCTACACCGATGCTGACCAACAACAGCAGAGCGAGATCGAGAGCCTCTACAGCGCCTGCCGATTCGCCGGCCTTTTCTTTTATAACAACCTTGCCAAAACAGACGAGGGGAGGGGCGCTCTCGAGTACTTCCACGATCGCGGGTTTTCGGACGAGACGATCCGGACCTTCGGGCTGGGGTACTCGTTGAATGCCTGGGACGGGCTGCTGGGGCGGGCCAGGGAAGAAGGCATTGCCCGCGAGGACCTGTTCAAGGCGGGGTTGATCCGGACGCGGGAGGACGGATCGGACTATGACTACTTCCGGGGCCGGGCAATGTTTCCAATCTTCTCAGCTTCGGGGCGTGTCGTAGGCTTCGGTGCGCGGAAGCTGAGGGAGGATGACCCGCTCGGCAAGTACATCAACTCGCCGGAGACTCTCATTTACAACAAGAGCCGGATCCTCTTCGGGCTGTTTCACGCTAAAGATGCCATTCGTTCCGAAGAAACCGCTCTCATGGTCGAAGGCTATGCGGACCTGATTTCGTTATATCAGGCGGGGATACGAAACGTGGTTGCGTCAAGCGGGACAGCGTTGACGGAAGAACATGTTCAGCTCATCAGCCGGTACTGCAAGAAGCTGACGCTGGTCTATGACGCCGATTCTGCGGGCTCAAACGCCACGCTGCGCGGCCTCGATGTCGCGCTGGCGCAGGATCTCGATGTGGCTATCGTCGAGCTTCCCGAAGGCGAAGACCCGGACTCGTTTGTTCGCAAGTTCGGCGGAAAGGAGTTCTTGAAGCTCTCTGAGCAAGCGATCTCGTTCATGGAGTTCAAGGCCAGACAATTTCGGCGCTCCGGCGCATTCTCGACTCCCGAGGGTAAGGCACAGGCGGTTCGGTCCATCGTACAGTCGATCGCGAAGATGAAGGATGGGCTAAAAAGGACATTCTACATCAAGGAACTTTCAAACAAATACGATATCTACGAGTCTGAGCTTTACGGAGAATTGGAGAAATGGGTGGGGACTGGGACGAGCAGGGTGCGAGCGGATGCGCCATTGATCCAGCACATGCCCGAACAGAAAGGCGACACTGTGCCGGCAGGTCGCGTTGAAATACCTCAACCCGAGAGGGAGATACTGATGTCGTTACTGGAGAACCAGAGAGATTTGATCAGCTTCATTCTTTCGAACGTTCACGCGAATGACTTAGCTGACGGGCGGGTTAGGAAACTCATTGAGATTGGACAGAGAAGATTCGAAGAAACCGGATCAGTGGACGTCAACGACCTGCTCTTGCAGATTCAAGATGCTGAGCTCAGAGAGATCTTGACCGAAGCCATTCTCGAGCGCCACGTGCTCGGATCCAGAATGCAGCAGGAGAAGGAGCTCTCCCCGGCTAACCCAAGAGAGATCGCGGAGAGTGCACTCAAAGCAATACAGCTTGCCAGTCTGAAGAGAGAGTTCGAGCGAAAACATCGTATGCAAAAAGATGTAAGGTCCGGTACCCCGGAAGCACTGCAATTGAATCTTGAGATCCAAGACTTGGTGTCACGCATTCATCAGCTTCAGGCGGACCGGGCCGATGAGCCCGCGTGAATCACGCATACGGATCAGATTCGTGACGGATCGGAGAAGGCGAAAAAGGCATTATGCCGGTCCTGCACGTCGGCAGCCAAAATCTTTCAAGGACTTGGGACTCCACTGTGTTCTGGATTCCGGCTTTCGCCGGAATGACGTCAAATGACTTTTCAAAACGATAAGGAAGAGGGAAACCCGAGTCGTCCTGTGAAACGTACCACGCCATTGATGATCTACATCGTCCCGGGAAAATGCGATTTTTGCGGGTGCTGTGTCGGCGTTTGCCCCGAGGATGCCATCGAGCTGCTGGAGGCGGAAATCCGCATCATCGACGAGCGATGCACCAATTGCCGGAAGTGCGTCTGGGCCTGCCCGTGGGAGGTCATCGAGTTTCATCGTGAAGGCATCGAACATCTCCCCAGAGTCCTGTCGCTTCCACAGGATCATCCACCGTCATTCTGATTTGGGATATGAAAGACTTGTACGACGTCATTGTGGTAGGCGCAGGGCCGGCTGGCTCCACGGCGGCGAGGTATGCGGCAGCGGATGGTGCGTCAGTGATGGTTCTGGAAAAAGATCGCGATGTCGGATACCCGGTTCGGTGCGCGGAAGCGGTCAGTCACGAAGGTGTGGCTCAGTTTATCGAACCCGACCCGAAGTGGATCGCCGCTACCGTCAGCAAGTTCCGAATCGTTGTGCCCAATGGGAATTCAATTGTACCGCGACTCGACGGAATCGGGTACATCCTCGAGAGACGCATCTTCGACTATGAGCTGGCAAAGCTGGCTGTGCAGGAAGGTGCAGAACTTGTGACGAAGGCCTATGTGTATGATCTCCTCAAGGTGAACGGGAAGATCGAGGGTGTGCGTGCTCTCATAAAGGACCAGAAGGTGGAGATCCGCTCCAAGGTTGTTGTGGGGGCGGACGGCGTGGAGAGCCGGGTTGGGAAATGGGCAGGGATCGACACCACGTGCCACATCCACGACATGGAGAGCTGCGCACAGGTGACGTTGTCCGGTGTGAGCGTGGAGGATGGTATCCTCGACTTCTACTTCGGCGAGAAGGTTGCCCCCGGCGGATATTTGTGGGTGTTTCCCAAAGGAAGAAACACCGCCAATGTCGGTATTGGTATCAGCGTGGAGACCGCGAAAGAGCGAGCTCCGGTGCGATACCTGGAAGATTTCATCGAAAAACGATATCCAAACGCTGCTGTCCTCACAAGGATTGCAGGCGGTGTCCCATGTGCCACGACATGCGATGAGATCGTGAAGAACAACGTCATCCTGGTTGGCGATGCGGCTCATCAAGTCAATCCGGTGTCAGGAGGCGGCATCATCAGCGGGATGATCGGGGGAATGCTGGCAGGGCAAGTGGCCGCCGAGGCGATCCGGCGGAACGATCTGACATTTCTCAGAGAATACGAAGCGCGTTGGCACAAGCGACTCGGTTGGCGTCACGAGGTGTTCTACTGCATCAAAGAGGCGATCTACGAATTCAGCGACGAGACACTGAACAAGCTCTGTGACGAAGCGCGCAAGCTCCCTGAAGAGAAAAGAACCGTCGGAGGCATTTTCCGCACAGCTCTCTGGAATCGACCGTCGCTCTTGTTGGAAGTGGCGAAGGTCTTCATATCGTGAACCTTCGTTCAAGAAACAGAGAGTTCCCATGCTCTTCCTACCGATCGACCGCCACGTTTCTTGCGCCTCACCACACCTTGCCGTATATTGACTGTCGGCTAACGCGCTCACCGTGGTGAAAGAAGATCGATTCCACAACGTGCTCGTGGTACGTACCGACAGGATCGGTGACGTGGTTCTTTCACTTCCGATGGTGACCATCCTGCGATCGACGTTTCCGGCTGCAAGAATCACGATGCTCCTTCGAAGCTACACACGGGAGCTTGCCGGGGGATTCATCGGCTTGGACGAGACGATCGTCTCTGATCAAAATGGTGAGCCGAAGCCTTTTTTCTCATTCCTTTCTGAACTCCGATCCCTCAAATTCGATCTGGCCGTTGTGGCCCACCCCACACTCCGGGTCGCAGTTTTGTTGTTTCTTGCCGGCATCCCGGTTCGGGTCGGAACGGGATACCGCTGGTATTCGTTCCTTTTCAATACGAGGGTTTTCGAGCATCGAAAGACGGCGGAGAAGCACGAGGCAGAGTACAACCTATCGTTGCTCAAAGCGGTTGGCTGCAACTCATCGAGTGTCCCTTGCCCGGTGCTGCCAATTAGTTTGAAGGACGAAGAATCCGCCCGGGTCGTATGGAGCGGGCTCGGCCTGGATGTTGGCGGCCCGGTAGCGGTCCTGCATCCGGGGAGTGGTGGCTCGGCCAGGGATTGGAGCCCGCAGAACTTCGGAAAACTGGCCACAGCGCTCACGGATGACGGTTTCCGCGTTGTGGTGACGGGCGCCGCGAACGAGGAATCTCTTGTTCACCTGGTCGTCGAGCTTTCAGGGAGGAAGGCGATTCCGCTTGTCGGTAAACTCTCGTTGAAGGCGCTCGCCGGATTCCTTCGCTCGGCTGATCTCTTCGTTTCGAACTCAACAGGGCCTTTGCACATCGCCGCCGCCGTCGGGACTCCGGTGATCGGTTTCTATCCGCCGATACGCGAATGCGGTCCCCGACGCTGGGGGCCGCTAACGACCAAGAGAGTGGTCTTTACCGCCGATAGTGCGGCATGTCCTCGTTGTAAAGGAGGACCTTGCCAGGGAAACGACTGTATGGATCAGATAACGGTTGAGGAAGTGCGACGTGCCGCGGGTAGTCTGGTCGAATCGCAAAGAAAGAGCATCGGGCAAATCTGAAGCTATGAGACGCGTTCTCGCTTTTTGGCTAGCTGAAGTCACGATCGGTGGCGCTCTCCTTTCGGCGCAGGATTCTCTCGCGACGAAGGCGCTGCAAGCGAGGAATTCCTCGTACCAAACGGATGTCTACTTGCGCTTCAAGCCCCAATCGGCGTTTGCAGTGGGCGAGCGGCTCGTCTTCGACGTAGGATACGGCTTCTTTGTTGCTGGGGAGGCCGTCATGAGTATTCCGAGGACAGACACCTTGTTCGGGCGACCGTGCTACGAGGTGGTGTTCACGGTCAACTCAACGCCGACGTTTTCCTGGATTTACAGGGTTGAAGACCGGTACGAGACCTACTTAGATGTCAGCGGAGTCTTCCCCTGGAAGTTTGTACAGAAGGTGAGGGAAGGGAGGTACAAACGCGACTTCAGCGCTGTTTTCGACCAGGTGAATAACATCGCCTATGCTGAGGGGAAACAGTATCCCATACCCCCATATGTCCACGACGTCGTCTCTGCGTTTTATTACGTCCGGACTCTCGACTACACTTCCTCGCGTCCCGGGGAGAAGATCATGCTCCAGAATTTCTACAAAGACACGACCTACACGCTTGCCGTCAAGTTTCTCGGACGCCAGCGGGTCGAGGTTGACGCGGGGACCTTCGACTGCATCATCGTTGAGCCGTTGATCAAGGAGGGAGGATTGTTCAAGAGCGAGGGGCGAGTCTTGATCTGGCTTACCGATGACGAGCGCAAGATCCCGGTCAAGGTGAGCACGAAGGTCATCATCGGCTCCATAGATGCGGAACTGCGGGAGTATTCCGGAGTTTTTGGACACATCAACGCAAAAGTCAAATAGGCTGATCATGTCTCGCTACAAGCAACTTCCCCTGGTCGGCGTCAAGACGATATCCATCCGCAGTCGGGCCAGCAAAGTGACGCCAGATGATTTCGCCCGGCTGGTTGATCCACGGAAAGCACGCGTGAGCCAGTTCCTGGACTCGCTTCCACGAATCTTGGCAGCACAGGAACTCCGCGATCTCGTCCGCGACATCGTTCGTGCACGAAAGCAGCGAAAGCCGGTCATCGTAATGATGGGGGGACACGTTATCAAGGTTGGCCTGTCACCGGTCATGAACGATCTCGTCAGGCGCAAGATCGTGACGCACGTCGCGATGAACAGCGCGGCCGCCATCCACGACGTCGAAACAGCGATGTGGGGAAAGACGTCGGAGGATGTGGCCGCGAACATCCTGGATGGGAAGTTCGGGATGTCGAAGGAAACGGGAGATTTCATCAACAAGGCGCTCGTCGAGGCGTTCGGCGAGTCGAAGGACGGGTACGGTGAGGCGCTGGCCAAGAAGATCCACGCGCTGAAGGGCCCCTATCGATCGTTGAGTGTTCTGGCAACATGCTATGCATACGCCGTTCCCGTGACCGTGCACGCTGCAATAGGGACGGACACCGTCCATCAGCAGCCGACGATGGATGGCGCAGCGACCGGCGAGATGACGTTTCGGGATTTCAAGATTCTTGCCAACTCCGTGAAAGATCTGAGGAATGGCGGCGTCGTGCTGAACATCGGATCAGCAGTGATTCTCCCGGAGGTGTTTCTCAAGGCACTCACCGTTGCGCGGAACCTGGGCTACCCTGCGAGAGGTTTCAGCACGGCAGACTTCGATATGATCCGTCAGTACCGGCCTTGTGTGAACGTGGTTGAGCGCCCCACCCAGCGGCACGGCCGCGGGTACTCCTTCACAGGGCATCACGAAATCATGGTGCCCCTCCTGGCCGCGATGATCAAATCTCAATTGCCCAAGGTCTCGTAGATGACCGAACACGTCGACCGCACGCCGGATGGGAGGCCGTTGCCGCAGCAAGAGCCTTCTTTCCTCCAGCGATACAACATCTCGCCGGCGGCGTTTGCCCTGATCTGTCTCTTCCTCATATTCCTTCTCTACCAGGTCGTCGGCGGCACGCTGACTTTCTTCTTGATCGGCACGAGGGTCACGCCTGAGAATGTGATGCAGCACAGAACACTGACCATCGTCGGCCAGACGCTTTTCATTCTTCTCCCCACCCTCCTCTTCGCCCGTCTGCTGAGCAGGAAGGCGTCGGCGGTATTCCCATGGCGCATGCCCCGGGTCGGCGAGACCATATTCGCTTCCCTCGGCCTGATCTTCCTCCAAGAGGTTTTCCAGATCTACCTCTTCTTTCAGGATCGCATCCCTTTGCCGGAGGACATCCAAAGGCTGGTGGAGCCGCTCAAAGAGATGATTCAGGAGATGTTCAAAACGCTGGTGTCATCCCAGACGGTGCCTGAGCTCCTCTTTGTAATTTTGGTTGTTGCTGTTGCCCCGGCTGTCATTGAAGAGTTGCTCTTTCGCGGGCTGATCCAGAGCAGTTTCGAACGCGTCATTACTCCTGCTCGGGCAGCTTTGATCACAGGGATCATCTTTGGCGCATTTCACTTCAATCCCTTCGCCATCATACCGCTGATGATCCTCGGATGGTATTTCGGCTACCTGCGAATGCGTTCGAAGAGCATCGTCCTGGCAATGACCGTCCACTTCCTGAACAACGTCCTCGCGGTAGTCGTGGCATACTTCCGGATGGATGATCAGATGGTGCTGGGAGCGACGGAAGGATCCGACATCAACATGCCGATGATTCTTGCGCAGCTGTTCCTGTTTCTTGCTCTGTTCACCGTATCATTTTCGTCGTACCTGCGCGTTACCAGCAGCGTCCAGGCAGGAGGTGAGGAGTGAACAGACTGCGAATACCGTTCCAGCCAACCGCCTCGAACCAGGCAACGATGTGAACAGCCATCATCTCATTGAGCGAGGAAAAAAAGCTTGACAACATCGCGTTTCGGAGGTCTGCCGACCCGAATTGCCGTGGCTGCTGTGGCTATACCTTCCATCATCTGGATCACGATGGAGGGAGGATATCTCTTCTTCGCTTTTGTCGCGCTCCTCTCGGGTCTATCCCTCCACGAGTTCTACAAGCTCGCGGAGAAGAAAGGTGCCTTCCCGCTGAAAACCGCCGGCATCCTCGCCGGCTTCGTGGTGAACGGAGCGTTCGTCTATGAACGCCTTCAGGTGGACATATTCAGCTATTTTGAGGGCAGGGGGATACAGCTCTCGATGTTCTCCCAATTGCAGTTCCTGCTCGTGGTCTTGCTCCTCTTCATCCTTATTGCGCTCTTAATCGAACTGTTTCGCCAGAAGGGATCTCCCACACTGAACCTCGGGACAACGGTTCTCGGTGTGGTCTTCATTTCGCTTTTCTACGGCACACTGATCTCGACGCGCGAGCTCTTTCCCTACGGTTTTCCAGTCCACAAATTCTTTCCCACGAGTTTCGCCGACCAAGGTCAACTCCACGCCATTACCCGATGGGGTGGGTACACGGTCGTTTCGATCCTCGCTACCATTTGGGTTTGCGATACCGCTGCCTACTTCGTCGGTCTCTCCATCGGGCGGCACCGGCTTTTCGAGCGCGTGAGTCCGAAGAAATCGTGGGAGGGTGCTATCGCAGGCTTCGTCTTTGCGATCCTCACCATGATCGCGGCGCGTGCACTCGTGCTGGACTATCTCTCTCTGACGAACGCTCTGGTCCTCGGCGCTGTCGTCGGGATCTTCGGTCAGTTGGGTGACTTGGTAGAGTCGCGATTCAAGCGCGATGCCGGAGTAAAGGACTCCTCTTCGATCATACCCGGGCACGGCGGCGTCCTCGATCGCTTCGATAGTCTGGTTTTTGTGGCGCCCATTGTGTATCTTTATATAGATTTTGTTGTGTTATCGTGAGAACGATCGTGGATGGAATGAAGAGGAAACGTGGGCCCGGTATCAGCGTCATAACTCTGGGTTGCTCGAAGAACGTCGTCGACACCGAACTCTTGCTCGGGCAGCTGGGAGGGAACGGGGCCCGGCTTGTCGAGGACGTGGAAGACGCGGAGATCGCTGTCGTCAACACGTGCGGATTCATCGAAGCGGCCAAACAGGAATCCGTCGACGCGATCGTGGAGGCCGTTCAGCGAAAGAATATCGGAAGGCTCAAGAAAGTGGTGGTGATGGGATGCCTTTCCGAGCGGTATGCAGAGCAGCTGGCGCAGGAGATCCCCGACGTCGATGCCTATTACGGGTCTCACCACCTCAGGGAGGTCGTGGCCGAATTGGGCGTGGACTTCAGGCAGGAGCTCCTGGGGGAGAGGGTGCTCTCGACTCCGTCTCATTCTGCGTACCTGAAGATCTCTGAGGGCTGCGATCACCCGTGTTCGTTCTGTGCGATCCCCCTGATGCGCGGAACCCACCGGACGAGACCGCTTGAGGAAGTCGTTGGGGAGGCACAGCGTCTGGCCGACAAAGGCGTGAAGGAGCTGATTCTTATCGGTCAGGACACGACGTACTACGGGGTCGACCGCTACGGTGAACGTCGTTTGGAGACGCTGCTGCGGAGAGTGACGACAATCGGGGGCATCGAATGGATCCGGCTGATGTACGCGTTCCCGGCGAAATTCCCGATGGGTATCTTGAATGTCTACTGCGAATCGCCGAAGCTCTGTCGGTATCTCGATATTCCTGTGCAACACGCATCGGATGACGTGCTGAGGTCGATGCGGCGGGGCGTCACGCGCCGTGCGACGAGAGAACTGATTCAGAGCATCCGAGAGAAATTGCCCGACATCGCTCTCCGCACCACGCTCATTGTAGGTTACCCGAACGAGACGGAGAGGGACTACGAGATCCTCTGCGATTTTGTGAGTCAGATGAAATTCCACAGGCTGGGGGTATTCACGTACTCGCAAGAAGACGGAACGGCAGCGTATGATCTCGGAGATCCGATTCCCAAAGAGGTGAAGGAGGCGCGACGGGACGGGATCATGCAGCTTCAGCAAGGGATATCGCTGGAACGTAACCAGTCGCTGATTGGCAGCACGGTCAACGTGCTCTTCGATCGTCGAGAGGGAGATTTTCTCGTCGGACGAACGGAGTGGGACGCCCCCGAGATTGACCAGGAAGTATATGTCACTTCAAGCAACGGATTGTCGGAAGGAAGTATTGCCTCAGTCCGCGTCGTGGATGCAACAGAGTATGATTTATTCGGGGAGATTGAGGGAGGAAGCCTCTCACCTTGAGGGAAGGAAAACAGAGTATGAAAGCCATATCGGTGTTAAGATCGGCAGTTCTTGCGGGGCTCGTTGCAGGCTGGGGAGCTGTCCACGCGCAGGTTGAGATGGGGCAATCACGGGCGGATGCCGGCCCGACTTTCCATTTCGATGCCATCGCGTACGCCTCCAATCAGCCGCAGAAGTCGCGAATCGAGGCATACGTTCAGGTGTCTCATGAGGAGATCCGCTTCCTCAAGGAGGGGGACTATTACGTCGCTCGCTATGAGGTAACCCTCAGCATATACACGACGGCTCAGCAGCTTGTTCACGAACGCCTGTGGAGCGTCGAAGTCCGCGTGGCCGACTTCAGTCAAACAACCTCCAACAGGGTGTACAATCTTACTCAGCGCAGCCTCGATGTTGATCCTGGCACATACCAGATCACGGTGCGGGTTCGCGACCAGGAGTCACAGAAGAGCGCGCAGATACGGCGATCCTTGATGGTTACCGACTTCGCGAAAGATCCCCTGAGTCTGAGCGATATCATGCTCGTCAGCCGCCTTACAACGGACGGGGAACGGAAGACTATCGTGCCGATCATCTCGGGAAATGTCAATCGAATCTCGGACGGGTTCTTCGTGTTCTTCGAGGCCTATGCTCCTCCGGCGATCGATACCCTCGACATCACGTGGAAGATCCTCAATCTCAAGAAATCAGAAGTGTTCAAGCGTAATGAGCCCGAAGCGGTGACCGGCAAGAGGAGCCAGGTGTTTCTGAAGGTTGATGACCTGAACCTGCCGATGGGGTCGTACTTCCTGACAGTTGATGCTGTTCCGGCAGGGGACGCTGCGGAAGCACACAGAGGTCTGAAGGCAACCACCTCACGGACCTTCACGGTTCGCTCTATCGATCTTCCCGTCGCTATCCTCGACTTGGACAAAGCGATCGATCAGTTGATCTACATCGCCCGCGAATCCGAGCTTTCATATATCCGCGAGGAGGCTGATGATACAGAACGGCGCAAGCGCTTCCTGGAGTTCTGGTCAAAGCGGGATCCCGATCCGCAAACGCCGCGCAATGAGCTGATGGAGGAGTACTATGCACGGGTTGAATACGCGAATCAGAACTTCAAGAGCTACGTCGAAGGGTGGAGGACGGATATGGGGATGGTCTTCATCCGTTTCGGGCCCCCGGAGAATATCGAGCGCCACCCTTTCGAGCTCAATTCGAAGCCTTACGAAATCTGGTACTACTATCAGTTGAACCGCCAGTTCATCTTCGTTGACGAGTCGGGTTTTGGCGACTATCGATTACGGTATCCGACGACCGACCTTTGGGGACGAGTCCGCTGAGTGTGACGTTGAAGACACAAGACAGAAAAGCCAGAGCGGGGGAATCTTCGCCTGGCTTTTCGCATTTCTACGTGCTGCAGTTCGTCGTTGCTCTCCTGGCGATGACACCTGCTTTGTCCCAGGACCACCGAGTCCTGAACTCGATATCTTTTGTGGGAAACCGGGCGTTCTCGGCTGCAGAGATAAAGTCGTGGATGGAGAGCCGAGAGGGGGGACCATTCGTCGCAGGGGACCTGGAGCGTATCGTTGCTCGATATGTAAGCGAAGGCTATGTCTTTGCTCGGATTGATTCAGTCGCAGTTGTTCAGTCGGAGGTGGGCGATGCATCCGACCTTTCGATCTGGGTCAGCGAGGGGAAGCCGGCGTATGTCTCTTTGTTGCAGGTCAGCGGCGTGAGAGCGCTGCACGAAAGCCAGCTTGTGGCTTCAATGGAGACGCGGACAGGGGCCCCTTTTCATCCTCCGGTCCTGGAGCGGGATATTCAGACCCTCCTCAAGCTGTATGAACGAAGCGGTCATCCATTTGCGAGGATTGAGATCGTGGATATCTCGTTCGAGGAGCGCGATGACCGCATACAAGCAGCGGTGGAACTCTCCGTCTCCGAGGGCAGTCTCGCGCGACTCGGATCAGTGCTCGTCGAGGGGAACACCACCACGAAAACGGATGTGATCCTCAGGGAGATGAGAATCACCAATGGCGAGATCCTGCAGGGAGACGAACAGGAAAGGATCAAACGAAATCTCGACCGGCTGCAGCTGTTTTCCTCGGTTTCGTTGCCCGAAGTCTTCATCAATCCGGACGGTTCCACCGGCTTGCTCATCAAGGTGCAGGAGGGCCATCCCAATCGTTTCGATGGCATTGTCGGCTACGTTCCTCCAGCCGGCTCCGGTATCGACGGATATCTGATGGGCCTTCTCAACGTGGAGTTCCGCAATCTGTTGGGCACGGCAAGAAAGCTGTCCGCACGCTGGTATCGCGAGAACCAGAGCACCCAGGAGGTCGAACTGCACTATCGGGAACCCTGGGTGGCGGGCTTCCCTGTGGAGGCTGAGGGAGCGTTCTTTCAGCGAAAGCAGGATTCAACGTATGTACTGCGCCGATATTCCATCAACGCTGACGTCATGCTGCTGCACGACTGGACTGTCGGAATCTCATTCTCCCAGTCGAATGTCTTTCCGAGTGAGGGCTACGGTGCCAGGGTGATGAACGAGAGCCGGACCAGAAACTTCGGAGTGTCGATTTCGTACGATTCCCGGAATGATCCTGAGACTCCAACCAGCGGATTCCGCTATCGGACAGAATATTACACCGGCGTCAAGGACATAACAAGGCCGGTTCTGCCCGGAGGGGACACTCGCAGCACGACCCAGCGGCTCAGTTTTGATTTCGAGCATTTCCTGTCGATCTTTGGCCGCCAGGTTCTAGCCGCATCGATATATGCGCGTGACGTTCGAAGCAAGACGGTAGAAATGAGTGACCTCTACCGGCTTGGCGGGGCATCGACATTGCGCGGCTATCGCGAGGCGCAGTTCCTCGGGTCGCGGCTTGCGTGGTCCAGCATCGAGTATCGCTTGCTCGTCGGGCGACGCTCATATCTCTTTGGATTTCTCGACGCAGGATATGTTTTCTCTCCCGATCAGCAGGTGCTGGGACTGGCTCAGAGCGAATTCACCAGACTCGGGTATGGTGTCGGTGTACGGTTGGACTCACCGCTGGGTTTGATCGGCGTCAGCGTCGCGTTCGGACAAGGTGATACATTCAGCACGGCAAAATTACACGTGAGACTCGTCAGTGAATTCTAGCTCGACCGTCGGCTACTTGAAACTCCTGCGCCCCTTTAATATCGGCATCGTGTTTCTGACGATAGCCGCCGCGGCAGTTCTCGCCGGTGCGCGTCCCTCCGATTGGCTCATGGTGCTCCTTGCCTCACTCTCTGGCGCACTCATTGCCGGTGGTGGCTACGCAATCAACGACTACTTCGATCTGGAAATTGACAGGGTCAACAGGCCAGCACGGCCCTTGCCGAGCGGAGCCGCAACGCCACGAGGGGCGTGGCGATTGTGGGGAGCTACATCCTCCGTCGGCCTTGTCCTGGGCGCGTCGCTTGGGGCAGGGACGTTGGCAATTGCATTGTTTTCGATCTTGTCACTCTACTTCTACAGCAGGGTCTTCAAGCGCACTGTGCTCCTCGGGAATCTGCTCGTCGGACTTGTCACCGCGCTTGCATTTGTGTACGGTGCCCTGACCGTGGGAAATCTGGAGCGGTCGTTCTTTCCGGCGTTGTTCGCCTTTCTCATCAATGTTGCCCGTGAGTTCGTCAAAGATGTGGAGGATATCGAAGGGGACGCCAGGCAGAACGCTCAGACTCTGCCGGTGAAGTATGGTGCAAAACCGGGTTTGATACTGGCATCATTGACCATCGTTTTGCTCATTTCGGCTACGTTTCTGCCGTATTCCAGCGGGGCCTATTCCGTGGAATACCTTGCCATCGTCTCCCTCGTGAACATCGCTCTGGTGTACGTTGTAATCTCGATGTGGAAAGACAGGACTGCCTCGAATTTGAATAACCTAAGTCGTATTTTAAAGCTAACCATGATCGTGGGCCTTGTGGCGATCTACGTGGGATCGTAGCGGAGCTCTTCCTTGTTATGGGTATCAGGACACTCAGGCACCATCCCACTCTGGATTTCGAGCAAGAGTATTGGGATCAAGGCATCGATCTCATCGCCGGCGTGGATGAGGCAGGTCGCGGACCGCTTGCGGGTCCCGTTGTCGCTGCGGCGGTTGTTTTCCCCAGGGGCAAGCTCATCGAAGGCGTTGATGATTCCAAGAGGCTGAGCGCGAAGAAGCGGGAGGTTCTCTTTCACACCATCTATGAACAAGCCCTCGGCGTCGGTGTGGGCATTGTGAGTCACGAGGTCATCGATAGCATCAACATCTTTCAGGCTTCCATCCTTGCTATGCGGAAAGCGATTGAGAGGCTCCGTCTTGAGCCGCAGATCATCCTGGCAGACGGAAACAGTTTCACCCACGACAGGCTCCGGTATGTAAACATCGTGCACGGTGACTCACGATCCTTCACGATCGCAGCGGCATCGATCATCGCGAAAGTGACCCGTGACGATCTAATGAGGGAGTTCCACGAGCTGTTCCCTGTGTATGGATTTGACAGGCATAAGGGGTACGGGACGAAGCGGCATTTCCACGCAATACAGCAGCATGGCTTGTGTGAAATCCACCGAAGGAGCTTCCACACGCAGAGAGTCGAACCAGGCAGCTCGACAACGGACGCTCGCCCGTGAACCGAAAAGAACAAGGACTGCGTGGGGAAGATTTAGCGGCCCGATATCTGGAAGGACTGGGATATCGGATCGTGGAGCGCAACTACCGGTTCGACCGGGGAGAGATCGATCTGATTGCCAGTGATGGCGATGAGCTCGTCTTCATCGAAGTCAAGGCACGCAGATCGGACGCGTTCGGCCCTCCCGAAGATGCAGTCACCCCTCAGAAGGAAGAACAGATCAGGAGAGTTGCCGAAGGCTATCTCTTTGAAAGAGGGATCGAAGATCAGTCGTGCAGGTTTGATGTCGTTGCTGTCACGTTCACCAGCGGAGAAACGGATATTCGCCTGATCCGCAATGCGTTCTAGGAGAGGAAAGGATAGTAGGTTGAATTTCTTATGAATCTTCTCGATCACCACGGCGGGATCTACACTGACTACTATCAACTGACGATGGCCCAGGGCTATTTTCTCTCCGGCCGCGCCGACACGGTGAGCTGCTTTGACTACTTCTTCCGCGAGAATCCGTTCAACGGCGGCTATGTGATCTTCGCGGGTCTCACGGATGTTCTGGAGATCATCGAGAATCTCCAGTTCGGAGGTGACACACTTGAATATCTGAAGAGTCTGGGATTCCGGGACGCGTTTCTTGAATACTTGAGATCGTTCACGTTCCGGGGAACGATCACGTCCGCCCGGGAGGGAGAAGTGGTCTTTCCGCTGGAGCCGGTCCTTCGTGTAGAGGGTACGCTCATCCAATCACAGATCGTCGAGACGGTACTTCTCAATTTTCTCAACTTTGAGTCGCTCATTGCCACGAAGGCTTCGCGTATCAAGATGGCGGCTGGAGGGAGGCGCGTTGTTGATTTTGGTCTCCGCCGGGCACAGGGACTCGGAGGGATCCATGGCAGCAAGGCGGCTATCATCGGCGGTGTAGACGCTACCTCCAATGTCTACTCGGCTTTCCATAGCGGGTTCCCGGTCTCGGGAACACAGGCGCATTCGTGGATCCAGAGCTATGGTGACGAACTGGCCGCGTTCAGGAAGTACGCCGAGATCTATCCAGACAGATCCGTCCTCCTCGTGGACACCTACAATACCCTCAGGAGCGGCGTCCCGAATGCGATAACGGTTGCGAAAGAGCTCGAACAGTCGGGCAATCGTCTGATCGCGATCCGGTTGGACAGCGGCGATCTCGCATATTTGAGCAAGCATGCCCGGCAGATGCTTGATCAGGCGGGCCTATCGTACGTCAAGATCGCTGTATCGAACCAGCTTGATGAGTATGTCATCCGGAGTCTACTGGAGGACCAGGGGGCGCCGATTGATGTATTCGGTGTCGGGACGAGGTTGATCACCGGGCAGACTTCGGCGGCGCTTGACGGCGTGTACAAGCTCAGCATGTCCGACAATATCCCTCGGCTGAAATTCTCGGAGAACTACACAAAGCTAACCCTTCCGGGGGTCAAGAAAATCTACCGCTTCACAGACGATCAAGGCCTTTTCTATGCGGATGCGGTCGCATTGGAGGAGGAGTCGGTACCGGAAATCATCTTCCATCCTTATTTTGCTGAGCAGCGCAGCGCTCTGCAGCGCTATTCTTCGGAACCGCTCATGAAGACGGTGATGAAGGAAGGGAAGGTGCTCGTCCGCAGCTCGGCACAGCAGAGTGCGGAGTATGCAAAGGAGCGCTTGTCGCGGCTCGCCGCAGAACACAAGAGATTTGAGAACCCCCATATTTACAAGGTTGGGATCACCGAGCAACTTATGCACCTCCGAACGAAGCTCGTGGACGAGTTTCACCAGAAATGATGTGACTGGAGAATCAGGATATGAAAGCACTGCTCATTGTCGACGTCCAGAACGATTTCTGTCCGGGGGGCGCCTTGGCGGTTCCAGACGGCGACAAGGTTGTTCCAGTTATCAACCGCTTGATGGATCAGTTTGACATCATCGTTGCTTCAAAGGATTGGCATCCCCCTCAGAGTGTCCACTTTCAGAAATGGCCTGTTCACTGCGTGCAGGAAACACCTGGGGCGGAGTTCCATCCTCAACTGAAAAGCGATGCCATCCAGAAGGTGTTTCTGAAGGGAACCGGAGGCGCCGATGACGGATACTCGGCCTACGAAGCGACGAGCGATGACTTGGGAGAATATCTCAATTCCAAAAACGTCACCGAGCTGTATGTCGCCGGGCTTGCGACTGACTACTGCGTTCGGGCCTCGGCTCTGGATGCCTTTCGTAAGGGTTTCAGGACCTTTGTTGTGACTGACGCTGTAGCAGCCGTCAATGTGAAGCCTGACGACGGACCAAAGGCGCTGGAGGAGATGAGGAACGCGGGCGTCACCCTTCTGCGTTCTGAGGATATCGCCCAGCCGTGAGGTCTCGGCCTCCGCTTGCATTTCTTGGCACTTCTTCCTTCTGTCGGAAACGATGACACGATGTGGAGGACTCTGGTATGTTGAACGCGGCCCTGGTAGGTATCCTTGGAGCGGTGTGGTTCATTGTGATGTACCGTTGGTACGGCGGCTTCATCGATCGCAAGATTATTCAGCCGGACAATAATCGCCCCACGCCGGCGAATGCCCAGCGAGATAATGTGGATTTTGTCCCGTCGCAACCGGCTCTGCTGTTTGGACATCACTTTTCCTCGATTGCCGGCGCCGGCCCCATCGTCGGACCGATCCTGGCTTACTCGTTGTTCGGGTGGCTGCCGGCTCTGCTCTGGATCTTTCTGGGGTCAGTGTTCATCGGCGCTGTGCACGATTATACGTCCCTCATGACCTCAGTCCGCAGTCGGGGCATCTCCGTCGCAAACCTCGCGCAGACGCATGTGTCGAACGTGGCACGATGGATTTTTTCCGTTTTCCTCTGGCTCGCGCTCGTTCTCGTCATCGCCGTGTTTGCCGTCCTGACTGCACAGACCCTCGCAGAGAAACCGGAGATCGTGATTCCGACGGTCGGTCTCATCGTCCTTGCGATGTTGTTCGGGTTTGCGGTTTATCGCAGGAATTTCAATGTGTGGATCGGCACGATCATTGGAATCGGACTGATGTTCGGCCTCATCATCCTCGGTGATCTTGTTCCGATCCGGGCAAGTTTCGACTTCTGGCTCATCTCTGCCCTCATCTACTCGTTTGCCGCGTCGGTTATCCCGGTGTGGTTCTTGCTTCAGCCGAGAGACTACCTGTCGATGTATATTCTCATCATTGGTCTTGTGCTCGCTTTCACCTCCTTGCTCGTCATGCGGCCCGAGATCACGGGGCCTGCATTCATCACCGCGAGCAGCAAACAGGGCCCACTCTGGCCGATTCTTTTCATCACGGTGGCGTGCGGTGCGATCTCGGGATTCCACTCCGTTGTCGCGAGCGGCACCTCCGCAAAGCAACTACGACGGGAATCCGAAGGCAGAATGGTAGCGTTCGGCGGCATGCTTACTGAGGGGGCTCTCGCGATGATCGTGGTCTTGTTGATTTCGAGCGTGTTGTTCTGGGAAAAGGCCCCCGCGTCGGAACTATCGGGATTCGTTTTCGGCACATTGCTGGCAGAAAAAGGGGCGAACATCACGTTTGGTACGGCGATCGGCAGAGGCCTGGAAAGCCTCGGCATTCCCCTCCAGTACGGAATTGCCTTCGGCATCTTGATGTTGAACGCCTTCATTCTCACGACACTCGACACTTGTGCCCGCCTGACACGCTATATCGTCACGGAGTCGGTTGGACAACGAATCCCGTTCTTCCGGAACATCTTCGTCGCGACGGCGATCGGGCTGGTGTTGGCCTATGTCATTACCGCGGGCAATAGCTGGAGGGTCCTCTGGCCGGCCTTTGGCGCCGCGAACCAACTGATCGGCGCGCTCTCGCTTCTCGTGGTGAGCGCGTATTTCTTTGGTTATAAGAGGGCCACGAAGTTCACGATAATTCCTGCTGTTTTCATGCTGACGACGACGCTGGGGGCGCTCGTCTACCAACTCTTCTGGCAATATCTGCCGAGCGGCAATATCATCCTTTCCGTCATCGCCGTAATCCTCATCGTCCTCGGCGTCGTGATCGCCGTTGAGGTCTATCGACGGTTTCGACGGAAGGAACATGCCGTTCCGCCTGAGCGCGAGGTTGTTCTCGACAAAGTCTGAGAAGATACATCTCAAAGGCAGGGAATGGATCCTCCATCAATCCGGGAAGTCTATTACGACGTCGAGACGCAGCACTCCGCCGAAGAAGTCGGTGGATGGGGAAATGTCCACCTGATGAAGGTAGCCGTTGCGGTTTCCTGGTGTGAGTCGGATGGATTTCGCGTGTGGGATGAGCCGTCGATGCCGCAATTCATCTCATACCTGGGTGAATTCAATCGGGTCGTGAGCTTCAACGGAGACGGGTTTGATTCCAGAGTGCTGAGCTACTACGGCGATGTTGGCCTCATCCGGAAGAAATCATTCGACATTCTAACCGACCTGAAACGGAGTCTCGGACATCGCCTGCGGCTCGATTCCCTCGCACAGGCAACGCTTGGGGTGGGCAAGACTGCCGATGGGATGATGTCCCTTCAGTGGTGGAAGGAGGGACGCATCGATGAGATTATCCGTTACTGCAAGGATGATGTGCAAGTGCTCATCGACCTCGTCGCTTATGGACGAAAGAAGGGCTACGTTAGGTATGGTGGGAGATCAGGCACACCTCAGATCGTCAGCGTGAGGTGGTAACGGCTCAGCTTCCCTCGCGGAATTGCTCTGATCACTTCGTTTTACGGACGCGTTTCCCTTCTTTCATTCCCTTTGCCCAGTTTGTTGTGCCCTCCGATGCGATTGATCTGAGGCTTAAGCGTCTGAAACTCTCCCTTTTCGGCGCCTTGCCTGCGTGAATAAGCCATTGAAACAAAACCGGTTGCCTGTGCTTGTCAAGATTTGATAGGCAGGGCGTCATTTTGCCGGCCCATCCTATACACCCATGACAAGACGCAGAATTGGCATGCGACGGTAGCCAGTCTGCTCAGCTCGGAGAGAAACTGTGGGCTGTGCCGATGGGGAGGATGCCAGGATAGTTGAGACCGCGTAGTTCACACCGCGTCAACGAGTCAAATCCATCGAACCTTTATGACTTTCTCCACCTGCTTAAACTCTCTATCTCCCGTAACAAGCTCACACTTCTTCTTGGCAGCAAGAGCTGCTGCAAAGCAATCCGCGTAACTCATTCGGTTCGTCGCTTTGAAGCGAGCCGCCTGGGACGTCAGATCCTTGTTGGCTTCCACAAGATGGATCGGCAGCGCTCTCATCGTATCCTCAGCTAGTCTCGCGCGATTTTCCCCACCCCGCCGCAACGCCTGATAAATAACCTCACCCCAGTTCACAATGCAGAGAAAGACTTCACGATCTTTAGCAATACACTCTTCAAAGATCTTCGCGACAGTTTCGTATCCTTCCTGCTGCTGCAAATACGAGATTACCGCATAGCTGTCAAGAACGGTCGCTTTCATAATTCACGCTCTCGCTTCTTGTCCTCCATCAAGCCTTTCAGCATATCGCCATCTTTCCCGAGGATGCCGGCCAGACTCTCAAAGTAGTTCTTGTCGAGAGGTTGGATAATGAGCTTCCCGTTCTGTTCGATGAAGGCGATCTTGGTGCCTTTCTTGATCCCAAACGCCCTTCGGATTTTGGCAGGAACAACAATTTGCCCTTTGACCGTGACAACCGATGTTTCCATGGGAGACTCCTTTCTTACCTGAATATACACTTTTGTAAGATGTAAGTCAAGGATAAAAGGCGTGCTACCTTCTGCTCAGGAGGTAACACGTCATTAGAAGTATGCTACACGGCAGCCCGATGCTTGGATTGGCTGACCGCGGTTGTGTACATTACCACAGCCTATCCACCAAAGAGCAAATGCCAGACCCGAACGTGGACGCTGCACTCTGCAGCCCTGGTCGCTTCTCGTCGGCGACGAGATGACCCTAATGAGCTCTCCTGGACCAAGCGTATGTGGTTGGCAGAATGGTCAGACGATCTTGTAGAGATCGATGCCGGGGAGGAAGAGTGAGTAGAGGAGCCACATCAGAAAGCCGATGCTGAGGGGCACGGAGATGTTGTCATCCAGCTTGACGGAGACGGACTCGACAACCGCGCCCAGGGCGACTCCGACAATTCCAACGACATACTCCGTCGGCAGGCCTTCTACCTTTGGCGCGAGCAAGATCACAAGCACACCCGCAACAAAGAATCCGATTGCGCCTTCAAGAGACTTCCGCAGGAACCTCCTCCTTCCGAAGCGTCTGCCCACCAATGCTGCCGTGATGTCGGAGAGGATCAGAACGGCGAAGGCGTTTACGATAATGATCTTCGGGAAGATGAGGATGCAGAGGATGCCCGAGATGAGGATGTTCGTCGCTCCGGTCAGCCGCTTCTGTACTTCGTCTGACTCATGCTTCCTCAGCAGCCAGCCAAACGTCCGATAGAACCACTCCCGGGTCGGCCGGTGATAGTACCGGGCAAGATCTACTATGAGAAATGCGGCCGTTATCGGGATAATGATGGAGAGGGCGAGCTCCTTGGAGATGAAATAGTAGACACCGGGGATGGAGAGGGAGCAGAGATGGATCGATTTGCGAACGATCTCGTGTTTGTAGTCGATCGTGGCCTGAGCATGAAGAAACTCGGACTCCGGCGGAGCCGGAGCCCGAGTCTGGACTGCATCAAGAGGCGTATTGCTCATACCGCTTTCTTGGGCTTGCCGCTGTCCGAACGTTCCGCCGAAGCTGAGGGCGCGGTCGATGGGCCGGTATCAGCGCCTTCGGGCTGACCGTTCTTCCGTTTATCGACCGGTGGGAGCTCCTCGCCGCGCACAATCTTCTCTATCTCCTCGGAGTCAAGGATTTCGCGCTCCAGGAGAGCGTTCGAGAGGCGATGCAGAACATCGAGGTTGTCATGGAGGATCTTGTCGGCTCGCTTCATAGCGCTCGTGACGATCCTTCGCACTTCCTGGTCGATCGCGATAGCCGTGTGCTCGCTGAAGTTCCTGGAGCGTGTAATCTCGCGTCCGAGGAACAGCTCCTCCTCTCTTGTCCCGTACGCCAGGGGACCCAGCTTGTCGCTCATACCCCACTCGCACACCATTTTTCGTGCGATCTCTGTCGCACGCTCAATATCGTTCCCGGCGCCAGTCGTGAGCTGATCGAAGATGAGTTTCTCCGCCGCGCGGCCTCCGAGGGCGTAGGTGATCATCGCCTCGAGGTAATCTCTTGAGTAAGTATGTTTCTCGTCAATCGGCAGGTAGGTTGTCACACCAAGCGCGCGACCCCGAGGAATAATCGTCACCTTATGCACGGGGTCGGCATCGGGTAGGTGTTTTGCCACCAGCACGTGGCCGGCCTCGTGGTAAGCGGTGATCCTCTTCTCACGGTCGGAAATGATGAGTGACTTCCGTTCCATCCCCATCATCACTTTGTCCTTCGCCTCTTCGAAATGCTGCATCGAGACCACTTTGCTGTTTTGCCGTGCAGCAAGGAGTGCAGCTTCGTTGACAAGGTTGGCGATGTCAGCGCCCGCAAGGCCCGGGGTTCCCTTGGCGAGCACATCGAGCTTCACGTCCTCGCCCAGAGGGATGCTCTTGGTGTGGACGCGGAAGATACCTTCCCGACCTTTCACGTCCGGCCGGTCAACGACGACCTGGCGGTCAAAACGTCCGGGTCGAAGCAGCGCGGGATCGAGAACATCCGGTCGGTTGGTGGCGGCGATAATGATGACGCCGCTGTTTTGCTCGAATCCGTCCATCTCAACCAGCAGCTGGTTGAGGGTTTGCTCACGCTCGTCATGCCCGCCGCCGAGTCCCGCGCCCCGCAAGCGTCCGACGGCGTCGATCTCATCGATGAAAATGATGCATGGAGCACTTCTCTTCCCTTGATCAAACAGGTCGCGCACGCGGCTTGCGCCGACACCGACGAACATCTCCACGAAGTCCGCGCCGCTGATCGAGAAGAAGGGGACACCTGCCTCGCCTGCCACCGCTCGAGCGAGGAGCGTCTTGCCTGTTCCCGGAGGCCCCAACAGCAAGACGCCGCGGGGGATTTTGCCCCCGAGCTTCTGGAACTTCGAAGGCTCCCGAAGGAATTCGATGACTTCCTGCAACTCGACTTTCGCCTCGTCCGCACCCGCGACGTCTTGAAAGGTTACCTTTGTCATCCCCTCCGTCAGCAACTTTGCCCGGCTCTTGCCAAACGAGAAGAGACCCTTGGTGCCGCCGGCGCCAGCCTGCATGCGGCGAAAGATGATGAGCCAGATACCGATCAGCAGAATCCACGGAAGCGTCGAAACCAGGACGCTCATCCAGGTGCTGTCTTCTTTCACAACGTTGAACTTCAGCCCCTTTTTGTTCCAGAGGCCGATGACCTCTTCGTTGAGATTCGAGTAAGGGAGCGTCAGCATGATTCGTGTGGCATTGGGCTGCTTCGTCCCCTTGGCTGTCACAACCTCCATTGGACCTGTGAGCTTCCCGTGGAAGTCGTAGTTATTGAAGTCCGATTTCTTGATCAGCGCTTCGGCGATCTCCCCATCATTCAGTAACGTCTGATATGTCGTGAAACTGATCTCGTACTCAGTTTCTTCGCTGCTCTTGAATGCCAGCATGATCAGATAAACGGCGAGCAGGATTCCGAGCCAACCGGCAATCATCCGCCCCACTTTGTTCCAATTGAACTCGTCCTCCCGAAGTTGTTTCTGGTTTTTACGGGGTGGACGGGGTGGTGCCCCGCGCCGTTTTTGACCTCCGTCGCGCTGCCGCTCGTCCGGCGAATCGTCATGTTTCCAAGTTGGGTTCATACGTATCACTCCTTCAAACTCACCCCCCCCTCCCCAGGACTCGCACGAGAGTTCCTCAATCCTTTTCCGATGATGCGCCCGATTCTCGCGGGGCGAGCCTGAAGATCGAGCGTAAATTACGAACTTTTTGCGCATAGTCCAAGCCGTAACCGATCACAAATTCAGGGGGAATTTCGAATCCGACATAGTCAATGGGAAAGTCAAGTCTTGCGACAGTCTTCTTTAGCAACAATGTAACAACGCGAAACGACGCGGGGTTCTCCTTTGTGATAAGCCGCTTCATGAAGTCTATCGAAAGGCCAGAATCAATGATGTCTTCCACCACGATGATATCTCTTCCCCGCACCTGGCAATTGAGATCCTTGAGCAGCCTTACCTGTCCCGATGAGATCTTTGCGTCCCCGTAGCTTGAGAGCTTCAGGAAGTCGACCTCACAATCGACCGTGACTTGACGAATAAGGTCGGCAAAGAAGATGAACGAGCCGTTCAGGATGCCGATGAATATCGGGACTTTGTTCTGGTAGTCGCGATTGATCTGTGCAGCCAGGTCTTTCACCTTGTTCTGGATTTCCTCTTCGCTCAGATACAATGTGAACCGATCGTTGTTGATGATGATCTCGTCGGGCATAGAGATGGTGAAGTCGCTAATGAACTGTTGGTAGAGGGGTGAATTCGAGTCTGACCACCGATCGTGTCCGGCTAGTTACCTTGAAACGGTCGTCCAACCGCTTGCCGCAAATCCATACAATCTCTCCTTCGGACTCCAGGATGGGGATTGTCCTCTTCTCGAAAAGCGGCACTTTCTCATCGGTGAAAAAATCGCTGAGTTTTTTTTTCGTTCTCATGCCAAGTGGAACGAACCAGTCACCCTCCTTCCATGAGCGGACGACAAGGTTGGCGCCGAGCCGATCGGCATCAACGTATTCCGTCTTTCGGTCGTTGCCGTAAGCGTCGGGAATTGGAAGGGGACCGGTGAGGGATAAATGAAATCGCTCAAATGTATATCGCCCACCAAGGTTCACGTGTTGGTGGGGAAGGTCCGGAGCCTTTGCCTGGACGAACACGAGGCGGTCACGATCACGATATGCGGCCACGGATCGAGACAGACGAACAGAATGACCCGTGGGATGTGAACAAAGGTCGAGGATCGCGTGAACGTTGTCAGCCTCAACGTTCCGGCAGAGGGTCCGGAGGCAACGCAGTATGATCTCCTCCTGCAGGAAGAGAGGCACGGAAAGGAGGGGGGCAACGCCCAGCGTCATCCTTTCTTGTTCATCGACATGCACGATCTTATCCCAACGCGCTTCAACCTGCATGGCGATTCTCTTCTCGAGTTGACGCATAAGAGATGCAAGTCGATTCAGAGACCCGACGATATCGGGATGGACTTCGGCGCTCAGCACAGGCATGACCGCCTTGCGGAGGAAATTGCGCCGATACTCCATCGATTCGTTGGATGAATCTGTCCGGAATGTGATGTCGTTCTTTCGGGCGTACTTCTCGATCTCATCCCTCCTGGCAAAGAGCAAGGGACGGATAATTGACCCGCTTTCCCAACGTGACGGGATCCCGGCCAGACCTCGAACGCCGGTGCCGCGAAGCACGTTGAGCAACACCGTCTCGGCATTGTCGTCGGCCTGATGGGCCGTTGCGACGCTGGTCATGCCAGCCTGCTTCCGAGCCGTCTCAAAAAACTCATATCGCAGCTGACGCGCAGCTTGTTGCTTTGAGAGATGAGATGCGTGCGCGAACGCGAGAGCCTCCACCCGCTTGACGTAAAGGGGGAGTCGGTGCACGTCGGCCGCCGTTCGAACGAACTCCTCATCATCATCCGATTCTCTTCCGCGCAGCTGATGATTCACATGGACGACCCCGAGCCTGAGATCCCATTCGTCCTGAACGTCGAGGAAGAGCCTGAGCAGGACCATCGAGTCGACCCCTCCGCTGACCGCGACCAGGACTCGATCGCCCTTCTTGAGCAGGGATGCAGACTGGATGTAGTCCGTGAACCGAGAGAGCAAAGAGTGAGGAGTTGAAGTCATTGACTGCTGTCCATACAAGAAATCTTGATCCCGATCGGCTCAGGACCAAGAATTCTTGCGCAGTGAGCGTAGCGGGGGAGGGATTCTCCGCCGGTCCGAAGGACCCCTTTGGGGAGGCGGATCAGCCTTTTGAGCCGAAGGCTCATCAGCCTTCGGGTGAGGCTGAGAACCCACGACCTCTTCACGAGGTGCGTGTTGAACTGACCCGCGCCTGGTCGTAGCGGGGGAGGGATTCGAACCCACGACCTGCGGATTATGATTCCGACGCTCTAACCAACTGAGCTACCCCGCCAAAAACAAAAATTGACCATCTCAGGGTCAATATGCTTGCGCAGAGTTCCCGCGCATCAAAAAGATACGTGATAAGTCGTTGAAAATCAAGCAGAAATTCTCGGCTCGATCGGATCTCGGCGGCACCACCGGGGAGCGCGCGGGGATTTCTATCGCGTCAGCCAAGCGAACGGATCGAAGGCGCGCAGGTGATGGCACCCTGTTGTTTTCAGTTTCTGAAGAGGCGTCTTCCCGGCGAGTGAGGGAATCGATCGATGGTTGTTATGAAAGAAGAGAAAATTCATCAGGTCTCGAACGAGGACGCGTTCCGAATGGAAATTGACGCTTCCTGCGAGTAACCCGCCAAAAGTCAGTCTAGAGAGCAGTATGAAGAGCTGCTCGTTCGAAGGATCTTTCATCGCTGTGTGATGTATGCCCCGCTCTTCGGCGAGGCGGCCAAACTCAAGAGCTCGTCCGTTGCTCGCGGAATTGGAGAAAGGCTCCTCCGCTGGGGTCCGAACGTGAGCGATCGGAAACGGGTACTTCTCCCGCGCGAACTCCAGGAAGTCAACGGCCGACGCAAAGGTCAGAGTCAAATACAACTGTGCGACCTGGAGATGAGTGTTCACATCAAGAGCTGAGAACACCACTGGCTGAAGGTCGCCGCGAGGATTAGCCAAGGGCCGAGCCATCATGTAGACCATGGCCCCGGGCCTGGGAGCGATCGTGTCAATTGCCGCGGCGATTTGATTTGCGCGGATCGCCCCGAGGCGATCGAGATCCGAGAAGAGGTCTCGCAAAGCAGCGATTGAACCCTCTTCGTCAATCGCTAATGTGCCAATGTCTTCGTTCCTCCTTATTGCCACCATAGGTCTTGTCTTCCCAACTCAATGGATCATGCATCACTTATCGGTTGCTTCATCCACCGTCGTGCCAGACCTGTTAGGCCGACGTGAAACACGCCCAAGGTTACGAATATCACTCTTCACCTCACTCGCATCTGGGATTACGGGCATACGCATTACGGATTTCAGTTCCTTGTTCGCGCTTGATCATGTAATTTCTACAATGCTACCGGGACGCAAGTTAAAATGTTCTCCCCGAAGATTGCCTTGATTTTCCCTGCCCCTCTAGATATATTGGCTCAGTCAATCTGGATTGGGACCACATGCTTTCTTTTCGAGAGGCAAAGGAAACCATCCTGAAAGGCCTCCCCGGGGTGCCAGCAGAGACGCTGGCAGTGCGAGATGTGATGCGGCGCATCCTTGCAGAAGATCTCACAGCGGAAACCGACCTTCCGGCCTTTGACAATTCTTCGATGGACGGCTACGCGCTTCGCGCGGCCGATACGATCCACGCGCGCCATGACCGCTGCGTGAAATTGCAGGTTATCGGTGACGTACGGGCCGGAGAGTTCTTCGATGGGAGCCTGATGCCGGGGACGGCCGTCCGAATCATGACGGGTGCTCCGATTCCGGAGGGGGCAGATGCTGTTGTCGAACAGGAACTCGTCGACGCGCGCAATGGCGCAATCGAGATTTCTGAGCACTTCACCGGGGGGCGCAACATCCGGCGGAAAGGGGAGGAAGTCCGGAAGGGAAGTGTCGTGCTGAAGCAAGGGACGTACCTTTCGCCCGCGGCGATTGGCGTGCTGGCTTCTCATGGAATCGGTCGGGTCAAGGTTTTTCGACAACCGCGCGTTGCTCTCCTTACAACAGGCAGCGAAGTTGTCGACGTCGATGTGCCTCTTCTCCCCGGGAAGATCAGAAACAGCAATGCCTACACGCTCTGGGGACTTATCGTAGACAGCGCGTGCAAGCCGATCGATTTGGGAAAGGTAGGGGACGAGCAGAGTGAGCTTCGCAGCAGGATCGCAGAGGGACTGCGATATGACGTCCTTGTGACGACTGGAGGGATATCAGTCGGGAAACACGATCTCGTTCTTCAGGTATTGAAGGACCTTGGCGTCGAAATCCGGTTCTGGCAGGTCAGCATCAAGCCGGGGATGCCGATGGCGTTTGGGATTTGTGATGCGTCCGGCTCTCATCCGGTCCCTGTGTTTGCGTTACCCGGGAATCCTGTGTCGACCTTCGTTACCTTTCTCCAGCTTGTGCGACCCGCGCTGAGACGCCTGTCGGGAGAGGTGCTGCTTCACCCGCCCTTGAGGCTGTTTGCGCGGCTGGAGCACGATTTCCCCAAGAAGGACGCAAAACGACACTTCGTGAGGGGCATTGTGCGGAATGATCCGGGCGGCTTGAGTGTTAGTGTAACGGGCTCCCAAAGCTCGGGCATACTTTCATCTCTTGTAGCTGCCAATTGTCTTATCGTCATACTGGAAGAGCAACAAGATCTCAAAGCGGGTGATGAGGTCGAGATCGAGCTTCTGTGAGATCGATTCGAGAGGGTGTGATGACCATCAGGTTACGATTGTTTGCAGTGGCGAAGGACCTCGCCGGGTTCCACGAGAAGCATATCGAGTTACCAGACGCCTCGACTGCCGGGGATGTACTTGCACACCTGGCGAATATTGACTCGCGCTTTTCGCGCTGGGGATCCTGTATGCGTCTTGCGGTCAACCAGGAATATGTGGGACCGGATCATAAGCTTTGTCATGATGATGAAGTCGCGGTGATCCCGCCCGTGAGCGGAGGATGAGGAGAACTAACAAAGACTGCCTCCAAGGAATTGAACGGTCGGAATGATTCAGCTAACTTCCCTCCCCATCGACATTGAAGCCGTGATCGATTGCGTGAAGGCACCCGAGACCGGTGCGGTGGACGTGTTCATCGGGACGACGCGCGACCAGACTGCCGGGCGGAAGGTCACGGCACTAGAGTATGAGACGTACGAGCCGATGGCACTCAAGGTGATGGAACGAGTTGCAGGCGAGGCCGGAGGTCGATGGTCCCTGGGCAGGATTGCGATTGTTCATCGGATAGGCAGGCTGAACGTGGGTGAGGCGAGCGTGATCATCGCGGTTTCATCTGCACATCGAGCGGAAGCGTTCGAGGCATGCCGATTCCTGATCGACAAGCTCAAGCAGGAAGTGCCGATCTGGAAACGGGAGTTCTTTGCTGATGGCTCCGTCGAGTGGTCAGGTCAAACACCTGAATCGGCACCTGCAAGAGGGGGACTATGAGTTTCCCTTCGCCAATCCGCACTTCAGATTTCGAGGCTCTTCGAGATTCCTGCGGTCGAGTGATCAACAACCTTCGGATCTCGGTAACCGACCGATGTAACTTTCGCTGTCGGTACTGCATGCCGGAAAACGGCATGGTCTGGATGAAAAAGTCAGACCTGCTCACCTATGAAGAGATCGACAGACTTGCGCGGCTCTTCGCAGACCTCGGTGTCTGCAAGATTCGGCTGACGGGAGGTGAGCCGTTGATGCGGAAGGACCTTCATCGGCTCGTGAAACGACTTGCCGCTATCCCCGGAATCGGGGATCTTGCTCTAACGACAAACGGCTATTTCCTGGAGGAACAGGCGAATGACCTCATCAGGGCCGGTTTGGGCCGGGTGAATGTCAGCCTCGATTCACTGGATGCTTCCACCTTCGATGGATTGACTCGGCGAGACTACTACGCGAAGGTGTGGAAAGGACTGGAGATTGTGCAGGGACTTGGCGTCGGGCCGATCAAGATTAACGTCGTCCTGATCCGAGGGGTCAACGATGATGAAATCGGTGAGTTCGGACGCCTCGCGCGGGCCAGGCAATATATTGTCCGATTCATCGAATTCATGCCGATCGGCTTGGACGATGACTGGAGCAGCGAAAAAGTCGTACCGGCCAAGGAAGTCGTGGAGCGATTGGAGAAGGAAATTGGCACGAGGCTGCAACCGATTGAGCGGTGGGGCCGCCAGCCGGCAGATCGGTATGTGTTCGACGATGGGATTGGGGAAATCGGCTTCATCAGCTCAGTCAGTGAGCCGTTCTGCGAGCGCTGCAATCGCGTCCGGATCACATCGGACGGCAAGCTGCGGACCTGTCTCTTTTCACTCGAGGAAACCGACCTTAAAGGGCCGCTCCGTGAGGGCTCAGATGACGAGCAGCTGAAGCACGCGATCCTGGAGGCAGTATGGAACAAGGAACGCGGACATCTCATAAACCGGCCGGATTTCGTTCGTCCGGGCCGCACAATGTCACAGATTGGGGGCTAACGTATGAAATACGCATTGACTGCATGTCTCATCGTGTTGGCGTCGTGCGAAAGCAAGGAAGCGAAAGAACAAATTCGAACCGTTGCGCAGGACGAGAGTATGATAAGAGATATGATTGCTTCGCTGAACGCCCAGCTGGCAAAGGCGTGCAACGGCGCGAATATTGACACGGACAGCCTGATGGATGCATACTATGAGACCAACATCTACTATATTACACCCTGGGGGTGGTCTGAGCCGCTTGACACGACGAAGGCTCGCTTGCAGAAAGCGATACCGCGGATCAAGGATTTCGAGAACAGGATCGAGAAATTGGAGGTGAAGGTCTATGGGGACGGGGCGTACGCATCGTTCATCCTGCGGCAAAACTACACTGTCGACGGCGCGCTCCTGGAAGAGTATCTTCCGACGACGCTGATCTTCGAGCGAAGAGGGGAGGGGTGGAAGATTGTGCACGCACATCGCTCGACTGACTACGAGACCTTTCAACAATACATCGCGCTCCAGCTGAAGCAGGAAGCGTTGCGCTGATACTTCATTCGCCCCGCGTTCGCCAGGGCAGGAGCGGGCAGAGGAGCATGGGACAATTCGAGAAGGATGCCGATATCGGCAGCACCAACTATTTCGGCAAGAGGAGGCTTCCGCCGGGCCAGACCGCGACCGCCAGGTTCCCGGTGCTCACGTACGGCGATGTCCCCAAAATCACAAAAGAGCAATGGTGTTTCAGTGTTTGGGGGTGTGTGGAGGAGGAAAAAAACTGGACGTGGGGTGAATTCATGAAGCTTCCCCAGACAACGCTGCGGGCGGACTTCCATTGCGTTACACACTGGAGCCGCTTCGACGATGAGTGGAAAGGGGTGTTGTTTCGCGACCTGGTGAAGCATGTCAAACTCAAGCCGGATGCGAAGTATGTCATGCAGCACGCGTACGGAGGGTACACAACGAATCTCCCTCTGCAGTGGATGATGGACGAGGACGTCCTTTTTGCCCACACCCTGAATGGTGAACCCCTCCCGATGGAGCATGGGGGGCCGATGCGCGTGTTCACGCCGCGTCGGTACGCGTGGAAAGGGGCGAAGTGGGTTCGCGGGCTTGAATTCACGGCAACAGATCGGCCCGGATTCTGGGAACAGAACGGCTACAGCAACACCGCCGATCCGTGGAAAGAAGAACGGTTCTGGTGAATCGGGTCGTTGGAGAGATTTCTCGCCCCAGAGCAGGTTGGTGAAAAGCGAAAAAAACCCGGCGGGCAAGGACCATTGCCTTCCGGGAACCAGCACGGATAGTGGCACGGTGTGCCCGCCAGAACGCGTGGCGGATCGGCGGGGGACCGTGGCGTCCAGAGACAGGAGTCTTTCAGCGATCTGTCAGACAGCTGTTTGCAGTTCAACACGAAAGTTCCTCTTATGTCAAGTAGCGCATAGCTCAGGAGAACCGATTTCATGTCACGTCATGCATATCAAATTGCGTTGATCCTCATAGCAGCTCAGATCTCATTCTCGCAAGGCCTGAGCTCCGTTGAATCTACTCAGCATAAGAACGAAGCTGCCGAAGTGTACCCCATGAGCGGGTGCCAAGCCCTGTGGAAGGAGGAATTGAAGCTGCGGCAGTACATCGCCGATCATCCTGAGGTTCTCCTGGCCCAGCGACTGCACAAGAGAACGGCGTGGAACTTCAAAGTGGGGGATACCCGTTCTTGGTGGGCAACGAATCTCGTAACGAAAACAGAGTATTCCGTTCCGTCGACCTGTCGGGCTGTCGGAGCACGCTCTTATATCTTTGCCGAAGATTCGCTCTGGATATCGGGAAGGGTCAACCAGGGGGCCGTCGATTCAATACTCGCTGCGTTCGAGAGCAGAACACCGGCAAATCCACAAAAGGGAATCTACGACATCGACGTCGAGACATTTGGTAACCCGCCTGACGTCGACGGTGATCCGAGGATCATCATACTAATCCTGGACATCAAGGATGGATACACCGGCTCAGGCGGGTATACCGCTGGATATTTCTTCAGTCTGAATGAGTATTCACAGCAGCAGGTCGATCAGTCCATGCCCGGGAGGAGAACGAACCACGGCGAAATCTACTACATCGACGGCAACCCGGGAAACCTCATGACTGCCTCGGGTCTCGCCGCGGCGGCGAGCACGACGGCGCATGAATTCCAGCACATGATACACTGGAACGCAGACAAGGATGAGATTACCTTCATCAATGAGTCCTGCTCGGAGGTGGCCTCGCTGGTCTGCGGCTACTCCTACACCGGCCAGAGCAGGTATACCGACAATACCGATGTGTATCTGTTAGATTGGACAGGGACGCTCGAGGACTACTCGCGCGCTGCACGCTGGGGGCTTTACCTCTGGAACCAGTTCCCGCACGGTTATCTCAAGATGCTGGTGTCAAACACGTCTGATGGAATTGCCGGGATGAACAGCGCGTTTGCACAATACACGAGCCCGCGAAGGTTCAACGACGTCTTTGTAGACTGGCTGATCGCGAATCAGCTCAATGACGCAAGCGTCGATCCAAGATATGCCTACACGTTTTCCTCCTCGTTGACGAAGCCAAAGGCTCTGAGGTACATCGATCCAAATACGGGATCCAGAACGGACAACGTCTCCCACCTTGGGGCAGATTATGTTGCATTCACAAACGGTAGCAATCTCTCGATCACATTTTCCTCGGCCGCTTCGACAGTGCAGGTGAAAGCTCTCGAATCCGGTCCGGCAGGGAAGAGGGTGATCGATGTTCCGTTGAATACCACGTTCACAGAGCCCGGTTTCGGCACGAGCTACACGAAC